>OLSM01000055.1_pt1 | contig 118146 bp, 107 predicted proteins | sample 1672721 | NCBI WGS metagenome assembly OLSM01 (sample SAMEA3136717, study PRJEB25190) | human gut metagenome
ATCTCTTTGCGGATACTCCGGCTTTGTCAAAATGACCTTTCTCTGCCTTTGTAACACCATGTCTGTTTCTGATCTCTTTCTTTCCGTTGGCATCTTTTGTAACAACTTTTTCTTTTTTGTCCATGTAGCCAACCTGTACTGCACTGTAACCATCATTCTCAACAGTTTTGATCTGTGTTACTACACATGGTCCAGCCTGTAATACAGTAACCGGAGTTAATACTCCATCTGCATTGAAGATTTGAGTCATTCCGACTTTAGTAGCTAAAATTGCTTTCTTCATTCTTTTACCTCCTGTTTTCTCTACAGCGGAACGCTTCTTACCCGGCTTTTGCGGGGGCAGCGGAACCGTTCATCCTAGAACAGTCGATATAAGTGGCTGCGTTTTTGTTTCGCAAAACTTCTATATCTAACCCTTCAGGATTGTTACCTTAATTATTTGTTTTTCATTTTGATGTCGATGTAGACACCTGCTGGCATTTCTAATCTGGATAATGCATCTACCGTCTTCTGGGTCGGTGTGATGATATCGATCAGTCTCTTATGAGTTCTCTGCTCGAACTGCTCTCTGGAATCTTTGTATTTGTGAACCGCTCTTAAGATTGTTACTACTTCCTTCTTAGTCGGAAGCGGTACCGGTCCGCTCACCTTTGCTCCATTTTTCTTTACAGTTTCGATGATTTTCTTAGCGGATGCATCTACTAACTGATGATCATACGCTTTCAAAGTGATTCTCATTACTTGACTTGCCATAAAAAAAGTCGCCTCCTTTTCGTACTTTTAACTTCAGTACGACAAGCGGTGACTGTACACTCTCCCGTGTGTGTCGTGAGAAACTCACACGTTGTTTCATACCTTTTACCAGTTGGTAAGCAGTAATCAGTTTTGATTCGTACAGTGACTTGTCGCCAGTTTCCTAACTTGACATTCGCTCCACGGAAAACCTACTATATATAAGTAGCAACCTCGCGCTTCTACGCTATCAATGTCACAGCCCTCTTAGTATATCTGATGGAAAAGCATTTTGCAAGCCTTTTCGGGGAAATATTGTATTTTTTTCCATACAATATCAGTCTTTCCTTTACATTTTTCCCTTCGGCCCATGACTTCCTATTATATAGAAAAGAAAATTTTTGTCAATCACCATCCAAAGAACGCCGTATTTGCGTTATTTAATTAACATTTATAGGTTCTCTACCCAGTTTTTGTTTGGCATTTTCGATAAATCCGATTGACTTTTTCTATAGAAATTGGTAAAATTAGAAAAAGAACAGATAGTATTAAATTTAACGAAATATATTCATATCGGGGTGCTTATATTTCAATATTATATAGTTGATTATCTGTTCCTATTTTTTTGATACATTTAAACAATCTGGAGGGATGAACTATGAACGTTATTATGATTTTACGTATCGTGCTGGGACTCTTTACATTAGTATCTTTAGGATTCTTTGTAAAAGACCTGCTTGCTCACAAAGAAGATTTTACAAAAGAAAAAGCCGTACCTTTAGCAATCATCGGTTGTATTACCAACCTGCTTGATACATGGGGAATCGGTAGTTACGCAACCACACAGGCCGGGTTCAAATTTACAAAGTCAAGCCCGGACGAGACAATTCCTGGAACACTGAATGTTGGAGATACATTCCCTGTATCATTGGAAGCATTACTGTTCTTCAGTTTCGTTGAGATCGATGCTCTTACCTTAGTATTAATGCTTGCAGGCGCTGTTGTTGGTGCTCTTGTTGGTGCTGGTATCGTTTGTAAATGGAATGTTAAGTATGTTCGTATCGGTCTTGGTGTTGGTCTTATGATTCTTGCAATCGTAATGGCTTGCAGAAATGCAGGTGTAGGACCTTTCGGTATGGCTGGTACAGCATTAGGCTTAACAGGAATCAAATTAGTAATTGGTGTTGTTGTTAACTTCTTCTTAGGCGCTCTTATGATGATCGGTGTTGGTCTGTATGCACCTTGCCTCGCATTAGTTAGTGCACTGGGAATGGAAGTTGGAACTGCTTTCCCAATCATGATGGGATCTTGTGCATTCCTTATGAACGCTGCTTGCTTCAAGTTTATCAAAGAAGGCAAGTACGACAGAAAGGCCGCTTTCTACTTGGCAGTATTCGGATGCATCGGCGTATTTATCGCTTACAAGGTTGCATGTATGTTCTCACTGAAGACATTGACTTACATCATCTGTGTAGTAATGGTTTACACATCTATCATGTTCTTCAGAGATGCTAAAAAAGCAGCATAGTTAGTAATCACATAGTTTATATAGAGATAGCCAAGGATGGTTCCTCGCGAGGAGCCATCCTTTTTTATTCCTTCCATCTGCATATTTAAAATTGCCTCAAAACACATCCCTTTTTTAGTAATTAGTCGGTATTTTGAATAAAAATGAAAATGGACTATTGACACTAGATTTCAAAAGTGATATATTTAAACCAACTTAAATGTACGACAACCAACGGCGGTTTCCCATTGGGAGGAAACTGCTTATTTTTTAAAACTGCCGCACATTAAGTTGTAACCGTTTTGGTTGTTATTGCAGTTACGCTATTGCCGATCATTCCCCCCAAGAACGGTCCTGCAATGGTGAACTCCAATTTATATATACATCCTCTTTATGAGGAGCATTCCCCAGCTTTTGTATATAAGACAAAACTGCAATGCAACGAGGAAAACCTCTCAATGACATACCAAAAAGAAAGGGCACGACATACCTATATGTCGTGCCTTTTCTTTGCTTTCAATTCGTCAAGGAATTAACATGATGTATAACTATACACCAGATGCTACTTTTTCTCGTTCTTGCGCATCTTAAGTTTCAGAAGCGCAGTCGCTTTTTTACAGTCCAGCTCGACCATATTGTTTTCCCCAACCACATTGGTCTCTGTTCCGTCCGCGCTCTTATTGATATCCACGATTCCATCCAGATAATCATTTACAACTACGAACTGAGCTACTGTACCGCTGAAATTAAGGCCCGTCACCGCGATGCCTCTCGTTCCCAGCTGCTCGCATGTATTCGTATAATCCACGTCGCTGTTTCCCCATCCGTCCGAAGAGATGATTACGCCATCTGCACGCATCGCCTCGGCCCAAACAGCCGTCCTGGTTCCTACAAGCATCTTATCCTCATTATCGTCCGGTGTTCCTACGATGATAATTCCCATCAGATCCAGATCTGTATCCGAAGAGACTACATCCAGCAGAGGATCTCTGAAGTGATGCAATGATGTTTCTTTTGTTGATGGTCCTATACCCATATTAACACCTCCTACTGCATAGAGCGGATAATACCGTCTCTGTACTCATTTGGAGTTACAAGAATCGGCATATTGCCCATATCGATAATTGAACGTCCGCCTTCTACGCCAGACGGCTCTTTGGAAAACAGATGCGTATCATACATTGCTCCCTGCCCTGCCACCTGCTTTACGATCAGGACGCGTTTCTTTCCTGGCCTTACTATATCATGGTACTCATGGCGCTCTGTACACTTCTCGCCTTTGAACTTTTTCATCTTATCACGGTATGTCTGGATAAACTTATCGCACGCCCTATGCGCGGCAGTCGGGCCAGGCCTTTCCTGTCCCATTCCGGCGGCAAGCGTCACATCAAAGGAAATTATGTAATCATTATCCCCCGGCGTACCTGCACGGTTCAAGTACAACTGGTCTTTCAGATTCCCCTCAGAAGACCCGAATTCATGGCACTGCTTTCCGTTTACGTCCACACCGGTAAGCATAACATATACGCCGGTAACGGTATGGGTAATGCCTTCTCCCAATTTTCCAAGTACTTTGGTAGAAATCGGTATGATATCCATAATCGTATTCGTCCAACGGTCATGATCTCCTGGCTTAATAATCTGAATATCAATCTTTTCAATGTGCTCTTCCTGAGCCACCAGCTGATCAAGCATTTCTTTACTGACTGTCATATGGCCATCAACAGTGATGTCATTATGTTCGCCCCACTCTACATCATTCATATGGAACGCTTTAATCACAAGACGTCTCAGGTCTTTTACTTCTTCAGCCAACTTAAGTCACCTCCGATATTTAATAACTACTTTCATGGCCTTATTACAATATGGCGGATTCTTTTCCGATATATTGTCATATCTCTTTTCAAAAAAGGGCAGATGACAATCCATCTGCCCCTTATTTAATGAAATTAAATCTTAGCTACATACTCGAATGGCAGTGGAACAATCTTTCCAGGTGTCTGGATTTCAACTAACTGCTCCAGAGTTGCCTTTACGATCTGTGTCTGCTGTTCAACATTGTGCGGTCCACCTGCATTAGCACCCATAGGTACCAATGGAGCAACTGCACGAGGAGTACCAGTCTGGCGAACAACTGGTGGAAGAGCTGCAATAATAATTGTAGGAATTCCAGCTTCTTCAATCGCTCTCTGCACCAATACTGCAGAGCGGTGGCAGGTTCCTCAGCCAGCGGTGAGAATTACTGCGTCAACGTCCTCTTCTTTGAACATCTGCGCGATAGCCGGACCAGTTTCGCCTTTGAACTTCTCCTGGTTTCCGCCACCACCCATGAATCCTGCATGTACCGGAGCACAAGCCCTGATAAATCCTTCAGCAGCCAATTCATGAATTCTGTCAATTGGGAACATACAGTTGATATCTTTGTTAACATCACTGTTATCATATCCACCATGGGATACCATCAGTTCGCTAGATGGTGTTGTGTTCTCTATTTTTCTCCATGTAAAGTCACCAGCAAGATTGAATCTTTCCTGATCCTTCTTATGAACACCGGCAGCTGTTGCAAGAGCGATAGACATGTCTTTCAACTCTTTTGTTACAGGAGTCCATACTGATGGTGGAGTAATAGGAACGAATATTTCAGATTGTAAACCTTTAACAACCGTTAAACTCATTTTTAGACCTCCTTATTATCATCCAAACGTATGCGCATCTCTTCTTGTTTGCGCCGTTCTTTTTCTATGTTGCTGACGTATTTGTCATTTATCTCCGGTCCCAACTGTTCCGGAAAACTCATGTTCCATCCGAATTCCTGCCCCACCTTCGGCTCAGTATCACAGATAAACATTCGTCTCGGTGCTTTGAAGAACCCTAAGCGTCCTTTCAAGTCTACGCTGATACTGCAGTCATCAACGTCAACGACAACACCTTCCATGTAAATGACTCTATCGCCATAATTCAAACGTTCATTATTCATTCGCGGGCACCCGGCTTAGCTGTATTTTAATCTACGTTTTTCACTCATCGGAAGAGCCTGCTCATTTTCAACAAGATCAACCTTTGTACCGTATGTGCTCTCAATTAACTCTACGTTTGTAGACTTAACGTTTGGATTCCACTTCTTCTCAGCAGCCTTAACGTCTTCGCCTGCCATTGCAGTCTTAAGCATAGCAAGTGCACGAACAGCATCTTCCGGGCAAAGCGTATTGTTACCAAGAATCTCGTTCTCGATACCAGCTTCAGACTTGTTATTGTCAACCATGTATGTCATATACTTGTTACCAACAACCAGAGCGCCCTGAACTGCACAGTAAGACATGCCAACAACCGGAATTCCTCTCATACCGATCTGCTCGATATGGCTTGCGAAATCGATGTGGTTGTTTCCAAAACCTTCCGTTGTAACGAAAGCTCCATCAGCATCCATCATTTCTACGGTATGGCCTACACGACGGGATACATAGAATTTCTCAGCATTGATCTGAGGAGATCCTACAAATACAACGCCGCAAAGGTCAACTTCCGGGTCATGCAATGCTTCCAGAACCAATGGCTCTCTCCAGTAATGTCTGGACATTTCCTTAGATGCAGGTCCGATACATGTTAATGCATGGATACATCCATCAAGAACTTCCAATGGAGATACGCAAACCGGTACATTTCCCAAGTCTACGTTAGCTCTTGCGCCAAGAACGCCAACAGGCTCTACAGGAAGGATGAAGTTGTCATGCATAGCTCCCTGTCCCATGATTTCCTTAACGATAACGACTTTCTTCTTGCCCGGACGGCGAACCTGCTTCAGCTCCTGAGTATCTGTAACAAGACTTTCATCCAGTTTCTTCATAACCTCTCGGATTTCCTGCGTGATAACATCAAATGCTGTATGAGCAGCCATAGGTCCGCGGCGTTCCATGTTTGTCTTTTCCTGGATAATAATATTACCTTTGATAAAGATCTCGCCTTTATCTGGGCAGCCCGGGCGTCCCCACATGATGTTCTCATCAAGGTATCCTTCTGAAGAACCGAACTCGCCAATCTGAACTCCGCCTTCGTCAACACCTGTCAGCATCATAACAACGCCGTCAAGCACTCTCGTTACACCCTCTCCGATTCCATCATCGCCTTCTTTTGTAGCGATTGGCTGAACATCCATTACAGTCTCGGAATATGTGTGGTATAACTCAGGTGTGATGATTTCCAGTTTAAAATCTTTAACCAATTCCTGATCAGCAATAACATCTGCTTCAATTCCTTCACGGATGTAAAGAGTTGTTCCTTCGATCTTGGTCTCTGGCCCTCTCTTAACCTCTGTGATCGTGAAGTGTTTTCTTGTTAAACTTCTTACAACCTTTTCTTCTCCAACTGCTTCTGGTGCTGCTGCTCCTGCAACAACTGCCTCTGCTCCTGCCGGCAATGGTGCAACTGCTGCTCCGCCGCCAAGTGCTCCAACTGGGATCTCAAGATCAATGTCCTTGCCTTCTCCAATGTGGATCTTAAGTGTTCCGCCTGCTGCAGGTCCTGCTACAGGTGCTGCAACCGGTGCCGGTGCTGCCGGCGCTTCCTCTTCTGCCTCTTCTGCTGCTGGAGCAGTCGGCGCTTTTGCACCTTCAACTACATCTGCAGTTAACGGGCAAAGAGAATCACATGTTTTTGTAAGTTTTGCTCCCAAAACTTCTTCGATGGTCAATGCACCATCCAGGTTCAATAATCCTGAATCTACCAAGTCATCAAAGATCGCCGGATCTTCAAGATTAGCAGCTTCGATTGTAATGCCTGCTTCGGCTCTACAACATAATACCGCAGGATCATGAGCATGTTCTTTCGCTGTTTCAGCTGTGATTGACATATTGTTTTCCCTCCTTGTTTGGTTTGCATAAATTATATATACAGTTACACATGGCGCGGAGAATACCTCTCGCCTTCCCCAGGCAAAAGAATCGGGGGTCCCTTGCCCTTGCCATCTGTAACAGTAATACCAATAAGTAACTTAGACCTTATTTGCCGTTGGGCAGCTGGTCAACTTCTTTGGACACGGTCAGTCTTCTGTATAATGGATGACCGATTGTTCTCATCACATGGTCTGTCTGATGGAATGTCTTCAGTTTTAACTTTGGTGCAGATCCCATAACTGTGTTGGAACAGTCTGAGCAGTTACCGATGATGATATACTCTGCGCCGTCCTTCTTAAACTGCAGACATTTCTGTGCCTGTCCAGGACAGTTTCCAGGATTCTCGCACTTAAGCGCTGCGCCCGGCTTCGGCTCAACCGCCTGTTTACATCTTGCCACAGAAACGACCTTTCCATTCATCTTTTCGCAAAGTTCGCGCATACGGTCTTCGCTTCCGCCGCACGCACAGACAAGCAATCCTACCGGCGCTCCGTGAAGATCCGGGAACTCTACCGTAACGATGATTCCGCCTGTCGTCTTCGTAGTAGGCGCGTCTAATGTGGTGGACTTTCCAGTAAATGCTCCACCCATGATAATCTCGCCATATGTACCATCAATTCCGCCTGCCTTCTCGATCATGTCTGCAACACAGGTTCCAACCGGAACATCCATGAATACATGCGGCTCGTTTCCACCGTTAATCTTTCCAATAACCGTCATATTCTTGCTAAAGCAAGGTTTCTTAAGTTCGATCGCCTCTGCGATACGAAGCAGGGTCTCGCAGTTGATTACGACTGCATCTGCTGCTGACGGAAGTTGTGTAGGATCAAGCAGTTTTCCGAGGCATTCTCTTACTACCGCTCTTTCCTCTCCCATTGGGTAAATATCCGGAAGAAGATGGATCGTGATATTGTCTTCATCCTTGATTGCCTCTCTGAGAAATTCGATCGCTTTTTCGTTCTTCTTCTTAATAGCAATAATTCCTTTTGCCGCATTGGATATCTCCATGCAGTATTTCAATCCGCGGATTGTGATATCTGTCTTTTCTTCAATCTGCTGGATATTGTGGCGAAGTCCAGGCTCGCATTCTGCAGCATTTACCAGGATATATCCGCCGTGAAGGTCCGTTCCAATCTTCACGCCAGTTGGGAATCCTGCGCCGCCCATACCTACGATTCCGGCTTCCTTAACCATCTCAAGCTTGCTGCCTTCCTTAATAGGTACAAACTCATCTTTCTGCTCTTCATCCGGCTTGATAACGATTCGGTCTTCCAAGACTTCTTCCACCACGCCATAGACGCTGGAAAAGATGTTAGCGCCAAGTCCTGTAGGAGTTGCAATCAAGGTACCTTTTTCCACCTTATCCCCAGCCTTTACGATTGCCTCACAGGGTGCACCAACATGCTGACGTAATAAAATCTGTACATTTCCCATGACATCCTTCTCCTTTTCTTTTTTAATATAAGTAAAAAACGAAACTATAGTAGTCCGTTTACTTATTCCCCAGATATATAAATTCTATCTATAAGTGTTTGATTATACATTCGCCAATTTTTTAACATTAAATAATTACTCTTTTGGCGGAGGCATGTGGGAATCGAACCCACCCAGGACGCTCTTAACGCCCCACACTAGTTTTGAAGACTAGGAGGCACACCAGTCACCCATCTACCCCCATGACTTACTTCTCATGCGAATTAACAATAACACACTTTTTCGGAGATTTCAACCGTTTTTATTTATTTTTATACTACCAAAAAACCATTGACTTTTCAAGGCTTATCGTACATAATAAATGTAGTGAACTGAACGCAATACTAGAACGCGGTCTAATTGTTAATTTTGTATCGTTTTCAGGTGGTTCATTGGGTGTTTTTCGAAAAAGGCACTGCGAGAACTTGGGGGTTTTCAATGTGTTTTTATAAAAACTTATAGAAAGAGTCTATGAGTAAATTTAAGGAGGTAACGATTATGGAGTTAAAAGCAAATGTTAACTTCGAACGGTTTGAAGCAGCATTACAGGTAGTAGACGCTCACACCGTTGGAGAATTCTGCCGTGTAGTAATCGGCGGATTTCCAGAGCCAGAAGGCAGCACAATGATTGAAAAGAAAAAATGGATGGAGAAGAACTATGACCAGGTACGTACAGCATTGATGTTCGAGCCAAGAGGACATCATGATATGTTTGGGGCATTCCTGTGCAAGCCAGTCAATCCAGAAGCAGACTTCGGCGTAATGTTCATGGATACAGGCGGATACCTGAACATGTGCGGACACTGCACGATCGGCGCTGTAACGGTTGCGATTGAGGCAGGTCTTGTTGAATCTAAGGAAGGCGTAAACCAGGTTGTACTGGAAGCACCGGCCGGACTCATCCGTACAGAAGCAGTTGTGAAAGACGGCAAGGTTGAGCACGTTACATTGACTAACGTACCGGCATTCGTTTACAAAGAGAACCTCTCCGTTACGATCGACGGCCAGGAGATTCCATTTACCATCTCCTTTGGAGGAAGTTTCTTCGCATTAGTTGATACTACAAAGATCGGTATCACAGAGATCAGCCCGAAGACAGTTCCGGACATCACTAAATTAGGAATGAAGATGTTAGACGTAATCAACAAAGAGATTCCGGTTAAGCATCCTCTTCTTGACATCGATACGGTTGACTTAGTTGAGTTCTACGGACCAACACCGAATCCTGACAAGGCAACTATGAGAAACGTAGTAATCTTCGGAGATGCTATGGCTGACCGTTCTCCTTGCGGAACCGGTACAAGCGCTAAGCTTGCTACTCTTCATCACTGGGGAGAGATCGGCGTAGGCGAGGAATTCATCTATGAGAGTTTCATCGGAACCAGATTCAAGGGCGTAATCAAAGAGACAACGAAGGTTGCTGACTACGATGCAGTTATTCCTATGATCACAGGCAGCTGCTACCTGACCGGTGTTGCTACATACTTGATTGATCCTACAGATCCATTGAAATATGGCTTCCAGGTAGGCTAGTATTCTATCCCAGTTAGAATAGCGATACACAAAAAAATGAAGCGGATTAGTCATAATCCGCTTCTATTTAAATTAAGGCAGGAAAGGAATGAGTGCCGATGCCACGTAAACGCCAATCCACCAAGAGCCGCATTGTCAAAGCGGCATGGAATCTGTTCTATAAGAACGGATATGACCACACCACAGTAGAAGACATTATCGCAGCGTCCAAGACATCAAAGGGCACCTTCTATCATTACTTCAAGGGCAAAGAAGCTCTTTTGAATTCTTTATCCTATCTGTTTGATGAGAAGTACGAAGAACTGGCCGCAGTCATTGACCCGAATCTGTCAGCTTATGACAAACTCCTGTTTTTGAATCATGAACTGTTCTATATGATCGAGACCAGCGTAGATATCAAATTGCTGGCATTTCTCTATTCATCCCAGCTGATCACGAAGGACAAAAAGTCTCTTTCAGACGGCAAGCGTTTTTATTTTAAATGGGTGACGGAGATTCTTTCGGATGGCCTTAAGCGGGGAGAATTCAAAAACACCAGTTCCGCCGAGGAACTGATGAACATCTATGCTATGTACGAACGAGCCATGCTATACGACTGGTCGCTCTTTAAGGGCAAATATTCTTTATCGGAATACAGCGACAGGCTGCTTCCCCATGTACTGGATACCTTTGTTGAAGGAGTATAGAAATGGATTTGTCTCTAAAAATAAGGGACGGAATCTTCTGACCTTGGATATGCCTGCCATATCCCAGCCGGAAGCACCGTCCCTTTTTGCTTGTTTGCCTGCGCTTATTCACCTACGCTTTCCCAGACTTTCTCATCTAAACCATGCATTCGTGCATTTCTTCTTCCTGGATTCCGACAGACTGCATTACCTTTACAATCTGCTCCTTATCCGAAAGTTCCGCGCACCAGGAAAGGCCGCAGCCAGCCGATATGGCTCTTGGAACCGGGATAATTCTTCCCGACGCGTTCTGTTCCTTGCATGCTTTTTCCATAGCCATGGCATCTGCCGTGGTATGGAATGTCACTACCAGTTTTAACTCTTTTTTTCTCATTGTTATTCAATCACCACTTCAAAGTATCCGTCTTTTTCCCCGGATGTAGCCTTTTTCCCATGGTCCTTTGCATACTTTTCCACATTCATTTTCTGATGCGGCTCTGTTACCAGTATTTTTACAGGCTCAGACGCCCCTTTCAAGGCTTCCGCTGTAAGCATTAAAGGCTCCGGGCAAGAAAGGCCTCTTGCGTCTACTTCTTTCATACTTATTACCTACCTTTCTAGAATACTATGTATAAGTCAATATATCAACACTATTTTGCTTCTTTCCGCCTATTCGTGAACGCAATTACGAAGCACAATGCAATACAGATGATGCATGCGATCTTGCCATTCATTGGCACTGCTCCGGCAACCACTTCCTGCGTCTCAGGATTTAAAGCGGTTCCGCTGGCCGCAAGCCCCAGGTTATGGCACAGTGCAGCACCTACAAACATACCGGCAACCGTAACTGCCGAATCAGAAGAGCCTTGTCCTGCAAGGATCAACTGGCGCAGAGGGCAGCCGCCTGCCAGAACAGCCGCAAATCCTACCGCATACATTCCAAGAATATTCCAAATATGTTCTGAGTGCGCTATAACACCCGGGGTATCAAATCCCAATACGAAGCGTCCTGTTGCCACATTAAATATCAGCATTACCACAAATAATCCGGCAATCACGCTGAACAGATCAAAGTTCTTCATCAGAATAATATCACGAATGCTTCCTGCAAAGCACATCCTGGATTTCTGCGCAAATGCTCCAAACACCAGGCCGCCTATCAATGCCGCTATAATCGGCGCATGGACGCTTCCCGGCCCTGCCGTGCTGGATTTCAGAAGCGTGGTGCATAATGCCAGAATCAAAATGCCAACTACGATCACTGATATGACTGCTCCGCTCTCTTTGTTGGTCACATAGGCACGCCCAAGACTAAATCCCTTCTTAAGCGCAAATACGCCCGTCGCGACTCCAAGCACGAATCCGATCAATGCCACCCAGGCATTCAGATCGCCTGCTGACATGCGGATTACCATACGTAAAGGACAGCCCAGGAACACCAGTGCGCCTATCATTATGATCATCCCCAGAACGAATCTGGTCATTGGGGAAGACCCCGCCGTTGATCGATATTCCTTAGTCGCCACTGATATCAAAAATGCCCCCAGAACCAGGCCTATAATTTCCGGCCTGGCATACTGTACTGCCTCCGCCTGATGCATTCCCAATGCACCCGCCGTATCTCTGATAAAGCAGGCGATACAAAATGCCATGTTTGCCGGATTTCCTAAAAACGCAAGACATGCCGCTACAAGTCCGCATACTACGCCGGCCAACGCCAGCTTTTTCTTCGAGTCTGATAAATTCATGTTAATCCCTCCTGTACTTTTTCTCAATCCTGCATAGATCCTTTAATCTTCTGCAAGTTCCTGGATCGCCCTAATGGCGATATCCACTTCTTCATCCGTATTATAATGTGAAAAACTGAATCTTACAGCCCCCTGCTCCACAGTTCCAAGCGCCTCGTGCATAAGCGGTGCACAATGGCCGCCTGGCCTTGTAGAAATTCCATATTCCATAAGAAGTTCATCACTGACTTCTGAAGAATCATAATCTCCGATATTAAGCGTTACGATCGCACAGCGATTCATGTCATCAAAATCTCCATATATCTTGACGCCAGGAATGTCTTTGACACCCTCATAGAACCTCTTCATCAGTTTCTGCTCCCTGGCGCGGATGCTATCCACTCCTTCATCTTCAATATATTTTAATGCTGCATTAAGCCCTGCAATGCCATGTCCATTTAATGTTCCTGCCTCCAAAGCGGTAGGCATCTGTTCCGGATGGGTCTTGCTGTACGTCATGATGCCGCTTCCCCCGCTCTTTAACGGACGCACGGACAGTCCTTCCCTCACGTACATTCCTCCGGTCCCTTGAGGGCCCAGAAGTCCTTTGTGCCCTGTGAAGCACAGCACGTCGATATGCATGTCCTGTACATTTATAGGAAACACGCCTGCCGTCTGGGATGCATCTACCACGAACAAAAGGCCATGCTTATGGGCAATCTCGCCCACTCTGCCTATATGGACATAATTACCCGTCAGATTGGATCCATTCGTACATACGATCATCTTGGTATCCGGCGCAATCGCATCTTCAATATCCGCCAGATTAACCGTACCCCTCTCATCCGCTCTTACGATTGTAAGCCTGACGCCTCTGCGTTCCATTTCATAGAGAGGCCTCAGTACTGAATTATGCTCCATCATCGTTGTAATTACATGATCCCCAGGCTCCAAAAGGCCTTTAATCGCTATGTTAAGGCTCTCTGTAGAATTATTCGTAAACACGATCTGTCTGGCATTTTCCCCGCCAAAAAGCCGGCAAAGCCTGTCCCTGGTATCATAGATGAGTCTCGATGCACTAAGCGATGCCTCGTTAGCGCCACGGCCCGCATTGCCCATAGAACTCATTGCCTGTACGACTGCATCTATCACTTCCTGCGGCTTATGCATCGTCGTAGCCGCGTTATCCAGATATATCATAATCTTCCGTCCTTTCAAAAACAACTCATCCTTATAATTTAGTATAGACCGAATCCACTATCCAGTCTAATTGTTATGATAAATATCAAATACCGGATATAGAAAATATCTATAGCCGGTATCTATCGCCTTCCTATACCTCATATACTTCTTTCACAATTTTTATGAACCTTTCCGCCGACCGGGACAACTGATAATTCCTGTTGTACACCACATTAATATCTCTTCCCTCGTCTGCTCCTGGAATCGGAAATATAAGCATCTGTCCGGCCTTTGCCTCGTCTGTCGCGGCGAGCCTGGATAGAATAGAGACTCCTATCCCCTGCCTTACGGACTTCTTGATTGTCTCCTGATTCTCAATACTTGCTATGATTTCCAGATCTGCCATATTGACTCCTGCCGACCGAAGCTGCTTTTCGGCTTCTTTTCTGGTACCGGAACCTTCTTCTCGCATGATTACATGTTCTCTTTTCAGCCAGGAGATGTCATTCGGACATTCCTCCTGGAACCGGCGATACTTTTCCGTATTAGGGGCAATAATCACCAGTTCATCCTTATAAAAAGGGATATACTTGCAGTGCTTCTTCTCCAGCACAGTCCCCGTAAACCCCACATCCGCCATACAGTCTACAATCTGGGTCACTACCTGGGCGCTGTCCGTCTCCTTGATCTTGAACTGCTCCTCCGGGTACTTTTCATTGAAGCACATCAGCACCTTGGGAAGCAGGTACTGTGCCGGGATCGTAGATGCCGCTATTGTGATGCAATGCTTGCCGCTGTCCTTCTTCATCCCGAAATGCTCTTCAATCTTCCCCTGCAGATCTACCATCTGCTTGGCGTATTTATATAGATCCTTCCCATTGTCCGACAGGCTTACTTCCTTGGTATTCCTGACAAACAGCCTGACATTCAGTTCCTTCTCAAGGGAAGAGATATGCGCGCTGATCGTAGGCTGGGTCAGATATAATTCCCTTGCCGCCTTTGAAAAACTGCCTCCCTCTGCCACTTGTACAAAGGCCTCTAACTGTTTCAGATTCATTAGTATGCTACCCTTTCACTTTCCGCTCCCGTTTTCTTAGTTACTTTGATGCTGTCCATGTATTCGATGATCGGCTTGGCGCTTTTCCTGCTGGTATCAAACATATCGCGTACTTGCGCGATCGTAATAACGGGTTCCCCTTTTAAATGCTCCTGTATGAGTTCTTTTGCCCGCTCCATGTATTCCGTCAGAGTATACATATCTTCCGTCACCTTCACTATCTTCTGTTCCTCCAGAAGGATGTTGAGGATATCATCTGCCGTCTCTTTCACGGTTCCTTTAAAATCAATCTCCGAATACCGGACAAAATCATATTTCGCATTGGTAAATGTGTCCAGGAGGATTCCTGACACCTTGTCATAGCGCGTGTCTTTCTTTACCTGGTATTGCGGCGTACACAAGAACTCATCTACTCTCTTCAGGCATCCCTCCTCTATCAGCATCTCCACAATCTTGTCAAATACATTCGGCTTGATCTTCTGGAAATAGGTCATCTGGACTTCCGCCTTCTTCATGCCATACCTGTAAGGATATTTCTCTTCATATTCTCTTAGCGCCTTATCAAGAGTCTGCTTCGCAGCCCTTATGGACTCGGCATGCCATACATAGGTATCCTTCCTCATGGCAAATACCTGCACCAGCCCTTGACTTAAGAGCTCGCTTATGTCTTCTTGCACTTCGTCAATGGACAGCGCGGTAAGCTTGGCAAGTTCCGCCGTCGTGATCAGCGTATCCTCGCGCTCCCTTACATGAAGTTCGATAACATCCGCAGACGAGCCGGATTCCTTGCGCTTTAATTCTTCTATGACATTCTCTTGGAAACGCTTCTTAACCCCTGGGTTTGGCTCCAGGATGACGCCTCCTCCAATGGTCTCCATCGGAGAATAAAAGCGGACCACGAATTTGTCTCCCCGCCTTACCGCGATCTCTTCTTCCAGCCTGAGCTGCACGTAGCCACTCTCCCCTGGACCGATCTCCTCCTTGTCAAGAAGCACCGCCCGGCATAATATCTCGCTGGTTCCGGTAAAGAAATGAAGACGGGTATGATTGGTCAGCACGCGCATGGAAGACTCCAGCACATTGAGCCTGACATCCAGAAGATCTGTATTCTTCATACTATTCGGAGGCGCCAGCACGCACCCTCTCTTGATCTCGCGCTTCTTCACATTCGACAGGTTGATGGCAACCCGCTGTCCTGCATAGCACTCTTTCCTGTCCTGGCCATGCACCTGGATGCTTCTTATCTTGCATTCCTTCCCAATCGGATACATTTCCAGCAGATCATCCTTGGTAATGGTCCCCGACACCAAAGTTCCCGTAATGATCGTCCCAAAGCCGGACAATGTAAACGCGCGGTCAATTGGAAGTCTTGGTATAGTGCTAATATCTTTTGTCATCATCTCATCGCTTGTCATTTGGCTGATGGTATCGATCAGGACTTCCAGGCCTTCCCCGGTGGCAGCCGATACTTTTACTACCGGCGCATGTTCCAGAAAGGTTCCTTCCAATTCTTCCTTGACTTCTTCTTCTACCAATTCCATCCATTCCTCATCCACCAGGTCGCATTTGTTCAGGACGATGATACTCTTCTCAATTCCCAGCAGATTCAGGATATCCATATGCTCCCTGGTCTGGGGCATGATGCCTTCGTCCGCGGCAATGACCAGCAGAACCATATCCATTCCTACCACGCCTGCCACCATATTATTGATGAATCTCTCATGCCCCGGAACATCTATGATGCCGGCCCGGTCTCCGCTTGGCAGGTCAAAGTAGGTAAATCCCAGGTCAATGGTGATTCCCCTTCTCTGTTCCTCTTCCCACCGGTCCGTATTCCTTCCGGTCAGCGCTTTGATCAAAGTTGTCTTTCCATGGTCGATATGGCCGGCCGTACCAATAATAATATTCTTCATAACAACACTCCTAACGTCCTGCAATCAGGCTGGTCTCCTCCATTACTTCCAGTTCCTTAAGCTGCTCTGCGATCAGCTTAAAATACCGGCGATCAATGGTCCGCATATCCAGAAGAATGGTATCATTCACCGTTCTTGGAATCACCGGCACCGGAAGATGGCGCATGCGCTCTTCCAGTTCGGCTACGCTGATCTTTTCTGGCCGGATGGTCACTGCCATGCTTTCTATCCGCTCCAGCGGGAGAGAGCCCCCACCGATCTGGGACTGGCATGGACATGTCTCTATCCTTGCAGGCACCTTGGCCCGCTTAAGCATCCCTGCCAGGCTTCTCGCCTTCTTCGCCACCTCTTCCAAAGGTTCCGTGATCATGCGCAGAACCGGGATATTCTGTATCGCCTTCTCTTCTGAAAGGTATTCCTGAAGGACTAATTCCAGGGTTGCAGCCGTGAACTTATCAATCCGCAGCGCCCGGGTCAGCTGGTTCTTCTTCATCATATCAATGTACTTTTTCTTTCCGATGATGATTCCTGCCTGGGGACCGCCAAGCAGCTTGTCCCCGCTGAAGCACACCACGTCCGCTCCTTTGGCAACCGACTCCTGCACGGTAGGCTCATGGGTGATGCCATACTTGCCAAGATCCACCAGCACGCCGCTTCCAAGATCCTCTATCACCGGAAGATCATGCTCCTTAGCCAGAGGAATCAGTTCATCAATCCCCACCGTATCCGTGAATCCCACAATTCGGTAGTTGCTGGTATGAACCTTTAAAAGGGCCTTGGTCTCTTCGGTGATGGCTTCCTTGTAATCATCAAAGTGCGTCTTGTTGGTGGTTCCAACCTCCACCAGCGTAGCCCCGCTTTGCTCCATGACATCCGGAATCCTGAATTTCCCGCCAATTTCCACAAGTTCTCCCCGGGAAACGATGACTTCTCCCCCTTTTGCCAGAGAACTTAGGATCAGCATGACGCTTGCCGCATTGTTGTTCACCGCCATGGCCGCCTCCGCGCCAGTGATCTTGCACAGAAGCTTCTCAAAATGGGAGTACCTCTCTCCCCTTCTGCCCTCTTCCAGATTGTATTCCAGATTCGAGTATCCGGTGGCAATAGCTGCCACCCGCTTCATATGCTCCGGGCTGATCGGCGCGCGTCCAAGATTGGTATGAAGAATCGTCCCGGTCCCATTGATCACCATGCGCATGTTCGGCGTATGCATGGCGGATACCGTCATCTCCACCCGCTCCGTAAGATGATCGATCCTGTGTCTTGCCTGTGCTTCCTCATCGCATTCGCCGATATATCTGCGAAGCTTGTCCATCTCTACGTGGATGGCCTCCATCACCGTCTCGCGGCTATAGTGCTCAATCATCGCCTGGATGGCCTCATCTTCCAGCAGCACGTCAACTTTAGGGATGCTGCGGTACAACATGTTCTTGTTCATCGTTCATATTTCCTTCCATCATCGTAACATTTTTATTCTCTAAACCTGGGTGGCGTTTAAAACAGGCGGATCAGCTTATCGCTCTTTTGAGATACTTTTCCGATTACGGAAACCTCCGTATCCATTCCCGCCTTGGCAAAGTCTCGCATCATATCCTGGACGCTGGCAGATGGAACACTGATCAGCAGCCCTCCGGAGGTCTGCGGATCATAGAGCAGATCCAGATAGTGCTCCTCTACAGAGCCAGTCTCTACCTTTCCAATGGAATACCCTTTGTTTTTATAGGTCCCGGCAGGTACCAGCCCCATCTTCGCATAGTCTATCGCATCTGCAAAATATGCCACGTCCCTCACCTGTATCTCGAAGGTCACATCGCTGGCCGAAGCCATCTCCACGCAGTGTCCCAGCAGTCCAAATCCTGTAATATCCGTACAGGCGGACACATCATACTTTTCCACTACCTGCTTCGCCTTCTTATTCAGGGATGCCATAACCCTCTCGGCCTCTTCTATCGCCGATTTAGATGCCATCTCTGCCTTAATGGCAGTATTGACTACCCCGCTCCCAATCTGCTTGGTTAGCAGCAGGGCATCTCCAGGCCTGCACCCAAAATTCTTGAATATCTTATCCGGATGTACGAACCCAGACACGCATAGCCCATATTTTGGCTCGTCATCCTGCACGGAATGTCCGCCCACAAGGACCGCTCCGGCTTCTTTTACCTTATCCGCGCCCCCTGCCAGGATATCTCCCAGTATGGACGGATCCAGGCAATTGGGAAAGCCCACGATATTGAGGGCCACCGCCGGCTCGCCGCCCATAGCCCAGACATCGCTGAGCGAGTTGGCTGCCGCGATCTGTCCGAACATATAGGGATCATCTACGATCGGAGTAAAGAAGTCCACCGTCTGGATCATGGCAATCTCATCCGTAATCTTATAGATAGCCGCGTCATCGGAGGTTTCAATCCCCACGATCAAATTATCATCATGGAATTTTGGCAGCTTGCCCAGAACCTGGGCAAGGGTCTCGGGACCAATTTTAGCTGCTCATCCCGATGTCTTGCTAAGTGTAGTCAGTCTGACATCTGATTTCATCTTTTTTCATCCTCCTTGCGTCGTTTTCATCTTTTTACAGCAAAGGAGGCCAGCCACCTGCTATCACAGGAGCCCGGCCCTCCTCACAATTCGCCTTCTTACATCTATCTGCTATGGCTTGATAATCTTGTCTGCGCCTGCCAGCGTCTCGACAATACTGTACATGTTGGTAACAGAGCCAACCGCCAGCTTGTCCTTCAGCCCGTAATAGTCCAGGCAGGTCCCGCAAGTAAGAATCTCTACGCCCTGCGCTTCCAAAGACTTAAGATCCTCCAGGGAATCCGAGCCTTCCGTCGTCAGCGTAGCGCCGCCGTTATAGAACAGCATCGTCTTTGGCAATTCATCCAGCTGCGTCACCGCAAAGATAAATCCTTTGATCAGAACTTTTCCTAACTCGTCATTTCCAGATCCCATACGGTCGGAAGATACTGCTACCACCATATTTCCTTTCCGGTCAGGAATACATGCCGGATCCTCCTGGGATGCGGCTTCCATAGCGCCATTCATCCGGATTACAACCTTGAATTCTTTGTCCCCCAGTTTTTCTGAGGATACTTCTCCGCCTGCGCTTGCTGCCATCTTTGTCACATTCTGCACTGCAATCTCATTGTCAACCAGCACTTCTATCACTTCCGGCCCCGTAAGCGCCTGCATTGCCTTTTTAGTCTTAATAACCGGGATCGGGCAATTCTCTCCCATTGCGTTGACTGTAATCATAATATTCCGCCTTTCTTTTTCTGTTTCTTACCTTCAACACTTATAGATACATTCTATCATTGAAAGCGTAAAAGGTAAATGGTATTTTAGATTTTTGTTGCTCTTTTAGTTCCAATACATGGTATTTCCCTCCCGCGTAGTATGCGGGCTTCATCTGCCCTTTTCTGAACGCGTCAAGGAACCCTTCCATCGTATGAAACCTTTCAGGGAAGTAAGTTGCACATACGCCCACCTTCTCCGGCACATGGCAATCGCTGGAGCCCAATGTGAAAAGGCCCAGTTCTAAAGCGTACCTTGCCGCCTTCTGGCATGCCTCCACAGAAGTGCTTCCGTTTAGTACCTCCAGGCCATGAAGGCCTTTTACCTTGCGCAGATTCTCCTCTAGTCCCCGGTTGTTATTGCGGAAAGGATGCGCCGCAAAGCACACGCCTCCCTGGGCGTTTACCAGATCGATAAAGTCCTGGGCCGGGATTCTCTCTGTGGGATAATCTTCAATTCCAAACGCCACAATATCTCCTTGCAGGGAGTAGTACTCAATCCCGACAAAGATTGGGAATCCTGTATCTTTGGAATATTCTGCCGCATACTCCTTAAGCCCCATGCTGTCATGATCCGTGACGCAGATTCCCTCAAGTCCCTTCATCCGGGCAATCTGTACCATTTGATCAAGCGCAAGGAAACTGTCTTTGGAATATGTCATTTCATGCATATGCGTATCTATAAACATGGCCTGCTCTCCTTCTCTTAATTCCCATTATATAAACCCAGGCCCCCGGCTTCAAATAGAGTTTTTTTATATGTCCCTTGTTATATAGATATCGTCTATAAGTTTAATTTTTTACGCCAAATCCCCGATTTTACATAGCATATCCCGATCGGGACCGAGGATGCCGGGGCGATCATGCAGGCAAGGAATACTCCTGTAAGTCCCAGCGCCTGGTCAAGCAGGATTACCAGCACCACCCGGACCAGAATACAGTTAACAAAAGAACTAAGAAGTACAAACCAGGTATGCCCCGCGCCTAGCGCAAATCCATGATATATCATGAATATGGCATAGAATATCTGGCCGATCATCTCAATCCTGAGATTTTGAACCGCCACGGCCCCCACGTCTGCCTCCCGTGTGAAGAGTCTCACCAGGAGCGGCGCGCCAGCCTCTACAGCCACAATCAGCACCATCGATGCCAGCATGGTAATCTTCATGGCCTCATAGAGGATCTCCTTGGCGCGGCTATATTTGTCCGCTCCCAGCGTCTGCGCCACCATCGTGGAAGTAGCGCTGCTGATCGCCAAGGTAAAGAGCAGGCAGAAGTCCTTGATCTTCGCGGCAACGCCTCCCCCGGCGGAAGCCGCTACGCCATAATGGTTAATATACCTAGTGACAGTAAGCCAGGACAGGCCTGCAAGCGACATCTGAATCGCGCAGGGAATTCCAAGAGCCAGTATCCTCGCAAAACGCTTCAGATGAATCTGCGGGTGACGGATGCATATGCCAAATACGTCTCTGCTCCTAAGCACGTGGACAAGAATCAGCACAAAAGAGATGCCCTGCGCGATAACAGTGGCAAGCCCTGCTCCTGCGGTTCCCATTTTCAATCCACCCACGAACAGAATATCCAGCACGATGTTCGCGCAGGTAGAAATGATAATGATCAGCATCGGCCGCCGGGAGTCCCCCACGCCTCGCACAGCTGCTACCAAAGCATTGTAGCCGAAAATAAACATCGTTCCTATCGTGCATATCCGCAGATAGGCCAGCGATTCCCCATATGCTGGCGCGCCCAGCGCCATAAGCATGGAAGAGGCGAAAGTCCTAAGAAGTATGGCTGTTGCCAGGGACAGAATCATAAAGCTATAGAAAAGCGTATTGGTGGTCTCTTTTCTGGCCTCTTCTTCCCGGGCGCCAAAGAACTGGCCAATCAGGATATTGCCGCCCTGAGACAGCCCGATCGCGATCTGGGTTACCAGCAGCATGACCTGGCTGGAATTATTGATGCCGGAGATTCCCCTGCTGCCAATAAAATGACCGGATATCAGAAGATCCGCCATGCTGTACAGAGACTGCATCAAATTCATGACCACAAGAGGAAGCGCATACTGTATCAAGGTCTGCCGCACCCTGCCTATAGTCAGGTCAAACGTCTTTTCCTCCACGCCTTTCATCGTCTTCCCTCCATTCTCATCCTTTGTAATAGGAAGATAAAACAAATCTGGGACAGGGCATAGAATGCCCCATCCCAGATTAGAATCGCTTGTTTTCTATTATAGCCTTTTTTCGAAATTGCCGTCTACATGGCATCCTTCCGTAAATATCATGAAGGCATTGGGGTCTATGCTATGGACGATCTGCTTGATCTGTCCCACCTCGTACTTGGATATCATTACAAATAAAATGTAGGAAGTCTTATTGGTGTAGGCGCCTTCCCCGTCCCAGTTGGTGACGCCCCGGCCCGTCTGCTCAATAATGGCCCTGGAGATGCCCATCTTCTTGGTAAATATCATGACGCTGGTATTAATATTCTGGAAATGTACTCTGTCAATAGCCATGGCTAGCACGGTAGTATAAATCAATGAATAGATGACAATCTCTATATTAAATAAGAACAGACAGATTGCATAGACGAATATATTCATCAATATATTAATCTTGCCTACGCTGATATTCGGATACTTCTTAGAGCAGCAAAGCCCTATAATATCCTGTCCGCCTCCGGAACTTCTTCCTCTTAGCACAAGCCCTGTTCCGGTTCCCGCAATGATTCCGCCAATGATGCAGGCTGTCAGATAATCCTCGATCAGCGGCACGGCTGGAATCGGCACGACTACAAGGAACATACTCTGCATGCCTACGGTAATGAGCGTCTTGATCGCGAATTCCTTCCCCAGTATCTTCAGTCCCATATAGAACAAAGGAATATTAATGATAAAGTATAAGATACCGGAAAGATCCACGCCCGATGGCACCGGCACATGCAGTACGCTGACTACGAATGTACGCATCAGCTGGGCAATTCCCATGAACCCTCCATTATATAATCCAAGCGGTATAATTATTAAGTTTACTCCCAAAGCGAACATCAGGCTGCCGCCCACCGCATAAGCCGCCTGCATAATCAATTGCTTCTTTTTTGCGTCTAACTTCTCTGCCATCTCCGTATCCCATTCCTCTTGAATAAATATTCATTAATAACCTTTCATCATTCTAGCATCTGCTATCTGGATTTACAATGATAATCTAAAATATAACAAAAAAGAATTTAAAAAAACCTGAGGGGTTACCTCAGGTCAGGCAGCACATGATTTTCCTGGCTGTTCCTATGTTTATTTGTACTAGTCTTTAACTCTTCGTGTTTTTCCAGGCAATCCTGGATTGCCTCATTCAGGGACAGCATCTTCTCATCCAATGTTGATACCATCTCCGCACACTCTCTTAATTCCCTGCTGATATATTCCGGCGCGTTTCCTTCAAACTTATAGTAGATCTTATGCTCCAGACTGGCCCAAAAGTCCATGGCTATGGTACGTATCTGTATCTCCACTTTCGTATCCACCACGCTGTCCGATAAGAAGATCGGCACGGATACCAGCATGTGATAACTCTTATAGCCGCTTTCCTTTGGATTCTTGATATAGTCCTTGATGGACAGCACCTTAAGATCGCTCTGGTTGCCAATCATCTCGGCCAGCCTGTAGATATCGGATGTAAAGGAGCAGATTAAACGTACGCCGGCAATGTCATTGACATACTTAACCATGTTCTCGATCGATATCTCATAGCCATACTTTCTCAGTTTCTTTACAATACTTTCTGCCGTCTTTACTCTTGTCTTAATATGTTCAATCGGATTGTACTGATGTACATGCTGGAATTCGTCATTTAATATCTCAAGCTTGGTCCCCACTTCCTTAAGTGCGGAAGTATACAGGAACATAACCGTCTTCCAACTGTCCACATCCTCATAGTTCTTGATAGCATTCTCCATAATCAATTAGGTCTCTCCTCTCTTGCCGAAGAGTTAATTCCGTACTGTTATAGTATATCATATAGGACATGGCATTGTCATGGAATTCACATTTATTTAAGAAAGAGATTATATTTCGACAATTAGAACTCAATTCCTTCACGCGCCAGTTTTCCCAGGTCGTAAGGGTGCTTAATCTTATGCATCTCCGTGGCATAATCCGCGATCTCTTTCATACGGTCAGATACCTGATGCCCGGTCAGCACGATCTCCAGCCCCCGCGGCTTATGCTGCAGGAAGCTGATCAGCTTCTCCTCGCTCAATACCTTTAGTCCCACCGCGCACAGGGCCTCGTCCATTACCAGCAGGTCAAACGGGCTGCAGAACTTGACGATCTCATCCAGCGCCTTATTGTTATAATGCAGAAGTTCTGCCTTCTCATCCCCATTCATGCGGCTTACAAACTTCACCTGCTCTCTTCCCGGCAGGCAGGTAATATTCGAAATCTGTTCCAGTATCTTCCGCTCGTTGGAAGAGTTATCCTTCAGAAACTGGAAAAACAGCACTCGAAATCCATGTCCGGCAGCCCTGACCGCCTGGCCTACGGCAGCCGTGGTCTTTCCCTTCCCGTCTCCAAAATATATATGTATTCTCCCTGTATCCATCATACTCTACATACCCGCCTTCATCTGTAGTCTCGCCTTTGGTCTTTGTAGGTTCCCCTGCCCCAGTCAAAAAAGAGCAGCAAGAGTTACCTCTTACTGCCCATTATAATAGTTTCACGGAAGATTGTATAGTAATTCTTAAAACTCCAACTTCATGTCGCCGAATTTGATCCACTGCTTCTTGCGCATGAACTCGGAGATGCCAAGGGTAACGATTGCCGGCAGGATGATCTGGATCAGCAGTATCTTGATCAGAACCACCATCCCAGGCTCTGTCTGGATCATCGTCTGCCAAGTCATGATCTGCCCCACCAGTCCCGCGGTACCCATGCCGGAACCTGTGGCATTGCTGGTCATATGCAGCACCATGGTTCCCACTGGTCCCAGTACGGCGCTTGATAATATGGCTGGCAGCCAGATCACAGGCTTCCTAACAATGTTCGGAACCTGCAACATAGATGTGCCGATTCCCTGCGCCAGAAGGCCGCCGATCTTATTCTCCCTGTAGCTTGCCACAGCGAACCCGACCATGTTGCAGCAGCATCCCACGGTCGCTGCCCCGGCTGCAAGTCCGGACAGATTCAGGATGATTCCAAGCGCCGCGGAACTGATCGGCAACGTCAGGATCATTCCCATCAATACGGATACGATGATTCCCATCAGGAAAGGCTGCTGTTCCGTTCCCCAGTTGATCAAAGAGCCCAGCCATGCCATGAACCCTGATATCGGAGGCCCAAGGAGCAGACCCACTGCCGCCCCTGACCCGATTGCTACAATCGGCGTGACCAGGATATCCACCTTCGTCTTGCCAGCCACCAGATGGCCGAAAAATATGCCCACATAGGCTGCGATAAACGCCCCAAGAGGCTCTCCCGGCCCAGCATATACCATAGTTCCCTCTACCAGAACCGTGCCAGCCAGAAGATTGCTTGCAAATGCGCCCACCATTCCGGCAGTTGCCGCCGATACCACGACTAGCGGCGGTTCTTTGAACTTATAAGCCACTGCCACGCCGATGCCGGCTCCCGTCAAAGAAGCCGCAACCTTCCCGATCACATAGATCATCCCGCCAACAGAACCTCCGAGCAGCGTTCCCACCTGCTGGATGATCGTGCCAATGATCAGAGTGGCAAATAACCCTTGCGCCATCGCGCTCAATCCCTCAATAAAAATCCGGTCTAATGCTTTTTTTAACTTTTCCATCTTTCCTCTCCTTGTAGTTTACATACAATTTTACAACTGTCTTGTCATACGAAGTCATTTGAAAAAGTTTATCATATTCCTCAAGTTAAATCAAGCAATGTTGATGATTTATTCCTGTTCCACTTCATGGTTCCTTAAGATTATTTATGATTAGATAATGATATCTTCATTTTTTCTTTAGTGCAGTGTCACACAATGGACACATTTAACTTATATACTGTAAATATCAAATGAAAGACGTTAACTTAAATTTATATAGATTGTTTTTTTCATTCCCTTTCCTCAAGATGCGGCGTAAAACCCGCATCTTTTTCCTTTTAATGCTTTACAGCGCATTCTAAAATAGATATACTTTTAGGTATTCATTAACTAAAGCGAGGTATGCATATGTTCCGATTATGGGGAAAAGAATTTAAAGACAACAGGATGCTTAGGGATACCGTCATCTGCGATGATACCGAGGACACCCGTACGCATAAAATATTCAACGCGCTGGATGCCATCTGCTATGAATTTGATTTGAGCAAGCCCATCTGGCTGGATTCCACCATCGAAGAATTTAAGAAACATGATAAGGCAAGATTTACGCAGGATAATTTTGTGGATTCCATTGATTTTGATTACCTGGAAATCCATGTTATTGAGGAGTGAGGGGAATTGGTGGTGGCAGACGCCCGGAAGGGGCTGGGGGGAATTTTTCCGACGCTTCGGCGCCTCCATCTCATGCACCGGGATGTAAGGCTTTGGGAGAGTCGTCCGCTGACTCCTCTCCCAAGGCCTAACATCGCGGGCATGGATATTCCGGACGCCTCCGCTTCCCTCCAAAATTCCCCCCAGCCCCTTCCGGGCTCCTCCACGCTATTGGCAATTCGGCGTGAGTGCGGCCACTACTATACACCTGGCAATTAACAACTCTAAGCCTGAAGTTCTTAGACATACAATCTTGCAATATTTACAATCTTAAAGAAATTCTCTCCAATGAATTTCTTATCTTCTTATAGTCTTATCCACTCAAATTCATTATTCTCTTGTATTCCTTCTACTCTCATATTTATTATTCCCCTCCCCCTCAACAAAACTCTCGCGTCCACCTACGCAGGAATTCCCCCAGGCAATATCATGTGTGGCTTTACAGCAGCCAGGCCAGAGACAGCTGGAGGGGCGGCGTTCGGCCTGTCGAACAAGCCCCGGACTTTGTTGCTGAAAAAACTGCCCAAACGTGGTATGGGAATTTTATCTCAAATAAAATTCCCAAGAGTCTCTGAGCCGCGAAATCCCTTCAGGATTTCACGGCGAATAGACTCGGTTGCCACGTTTGGACAGTTTTTGAAGTTACAAAGTCCAGGCGAAGAGAGTCAGGCCGAACACCGCCCCTCCGGCTGCCTCTGGCCGTCCTCCATAAAACTACGCCATATCGCCCAATAAATTCCCTTACTCGCTCCGTATCGCCGCCAGCGGGCTTAGCCTCATTGCTCGTAGCGCCGGGAAGTATCCAGCGGCCACGCCTACCAGCATCGCGAATCCCATGGACAGGATTACCAGCCACCAGGGGATATATGAGATATTTCCGTCAATGCCCATTGCCGCTCCGTTTCCAGTCAGGAAATTGATGACAAAGGACATCAGGAAGCTCAGGATATTTCCGATGACTCCGCCGATCAGGCCTATGAATGCTGCTTCCACCAGAAACATCTGCTTGATGTTCTTCAAACTGCAGCCCAGCACTTTAATGACGCCGATCTCTTTGGTCCGTTCATAGATGGACATCATCATCGTATTGGCAATTCCGATTGCCGCAACAAGAAGGGAGACAGCTCCGATTCCTCCGAGCACGGCCTGGACGATGGCGAACTGGCCTTTCATGCTGTCCAGATATTCGGCGTTGGTCTCCACATTGTAGCCCATCTCCCGGACGATGCTGGCGACACTGTCCACATTGTCTATATCATCCACTTTTAACTGCGCGTAAGAGTAGCAGAATTCCTTGTATGGCTTGCCAGTCTTGGTTGTTGGCTGCCCGGGGATCACCCTTCCGTTAAATTCTTTTTTCAGGATCTGCTTCAAGGTATCCAGATCGCAGAATATATTATAGTAATTGGCATTGTATTCATCCGGGCCGCCTGCTACGATTCCGCTTGCCTTTGCCACATGCTTGGCTATGGTCTTGGTCTGGGCCTGCTTCCCGCCACCGTCGTCTGAATTGCCGGAGGCTTCGGCGCCGTTCTGGCTGCCCTGGCTATAATATCCTTCCTGATCCAGAATCAGGAATACAGAATCTTTCGCCAGATCGATATCCGGCAGCCTTCCGGTCTCATAATATCCTTTTCCCGAGCCTTTCTCATTGAACATGGTCAGGACTCCGTTGCCATATACCAGATCCAAATGCCCGGAATTGGGCTTTGGCAGAGAGCCTTCCGCCAGATTGATATTCCTTGCCTCCATAGCCTCCGGCGTTGTAGCCAGGAGCTGTCCATATCCTTCATAGCCTCCCTTTAGCAGTACTACTGGCAGTTCGTATACTGGAGAAGCCAAGGCTACATGTTCCAGTTTGGATAATTTGGCCAGCAGCTGGTCATTAATATATTTGGTCGACTGCTCTTCTTCCTTCCCTGAGGAAGAGTACATCATAGAGTTGCCTGCCTGCGCGCCGCTTACCTTAATGGTCGTCAGCCCGCCCGACTGCTCTACCTCGCGGTACAGGGACTGCTGCATGCCAAGTCCCAATGATATCATGACGACAATGGATGCCGTGCCGATGACCACTCCGAGGACGGTCAGGAAAGTACGGAGTTTGCGCCGTTTCAGGTTGCTAGTGCTCATCCTCAGAAGGTCCATCCAATTCATCCAGCAATCCCTCCTCTTCATTTAACATCTGCTTTTTCTTCTTTTTCCTGATAATGACGACTGCCGCGGCAATCCCCACAATGATGACTACAGCGACTGCGATCGGCACTACAGGGACTTTGCCTTGATCTTCTTCCGGAATATCCATCATCGCGGCATCGTCCGCGCTCATCTCCGTCACTTCCAGCTGAAGATCCTTGGTGGTTGTAGAGACTTTGCCGGCCTCATCTTCGTAACTCAGCGTCATTGTGACCTTTGCCGGCCCCTTTGTCGCCTTCTTTCCTTCCAGCATCGCGTCAATCGATGCCGTCGCTCCAGATTCCACATTTCCTACAAACACTTCTTCCTTCTTAATGCCAGCCCCTTCAAAAGTGGCCTTTACATTATATAGCTTGATCCGTCCCAGATTATAGAGGCTGCAGGAAACATTTCCTTCTTCCCCCACCGCAATCGTCTCCGGACTGATATCAAAATCGCTGAATTCAAACCTGGCATCCTGCTTGACCGGAATCGATATGCTGGAAGCCGCTTCTATCTGAGCAGCATTGGCATCTTCATACTTCATGCCCATGTCGATGCTGTACGGCTTCTGAAGCAGGTCTGCCTTGGCGTTGAGCTGGATGGATATATCCGCCGTTCCATTGGCCGCGATTCCGTCCAGATAAATGGAACTCGCGCCGGATGTAGGAAGGAATGCGGGAGCCATGGTCTGCTCATCCTTTCCTTCCGTCGGAGCATTCAGATTGAACAGCATATTGCTGACTTTGGTGGACTTGGAAGTATTCTTCAGATGAATAGTCAGCGTGAAGTCGCTCCCAGCGCGCACCTCCGCAGGATCCGTGGTGAATCCGGTGACAATGACCCTTGGGACAGACCCGGAGCCTTCCGAGCCGCCGCCACTGAAGGACGCCCCGCCATTGCTGAATCCTCCGGCCTCGATGCCCTCATCGCCTCCGGCGTAGACGGCCTGCGGCTGGTCAGAACCTCCGCCAGGCGTGCTGTCCTTCTTTTCCTCCGGCTTCGCCGTCGTATTCACGTAGAAATTCTGGGTTACCTTAGCCTCCTGATCATCGCCAATGTATCCTTTGAATACCAGCGTGTATCTGGCGGTAGGCACATCTTCCCTCTGGGTAAATTCAAATACCACTTCCTTCTGGGAGTTGGCCGGTATGCTGATGGCTGTGCGGTAACTTTGGAAATCCGTCTGAAATGGCCATGCATCCCCGGTATCTCCCAGTTCTGGCGCTATCACTACACTTCCCATATCCTGGCCGATATGATTGGATACCACCAGCGTCCACTTCTGGGCCTTCCCCGCCTGATATACAGGCACCTTGTTGTCCTTGGACGCGATGGATAGTTCCGGCACTGCCGCCTCCGCCTTCTGGGCAGGCACCGCCGATACCGCCACCAGGGCCGCAATAAATACTCCTGATAGTATCTGTTTTAATCTTTTCATGTCTTACATATCCTCCCTCAATATTTTTTCCCGGTTCTCTTCTATCTTAAGAATCTTTCCATCCCGGATGTGGAAGATCCTGTCTGCGTAATTCGCCAGATGCTCGTCATGGGTTACCATGACCAGCGTCTTCTTCTGCTCTCTTACCACCTTCTGCATCAGTTCCATCACTTCCTCCGAAGTGTGGGAATCCAGATTCCCGGTTGGCTCATCGGCAAATATGATCTTCGGGTCCACCACCAGCGCCCTTGCTACGCCTACCCTCTGCTGCTGCCCGCCGGACATCTGGTTGGGCAGGTGCTTCTTATGCTTCTTTAAGTTGACCAGATCCAGCATCTTGTCAGCCTTCTTCAATCGGATATCCCTTGGAATCCCACGGAAGCTTAGAGGCAGCGCCACATTCTCCACCGCGTTCATAGTCCCCAGCAGATGGAAAGACTGGAAGATGAATCCTACGTTATCGCGTCGGAACCGCACCAGCTGGTCTTCGTTCAAGGTCTCAATGTGCTGCCCTGCGATCACTACGCTTCCCTTCGTGGGCTTCTCAAGGCCTGCCAGCATATTCAGCAAGGTAGACTTGCCTGAGCCGGACGTTCCGACGATCGCGCAGAATTCGCCCTCGCAGATATCAAAATTTACCCCGTCAAGCGCTCGGACAATCTCATCCCCTACCCGGTATAACTTATACAGATCTCTTACTTCTATTACTTTTCCCATAAGCCCCTCCTGTCATATGTGTTCTAAGTATACAGTAGAAATTGAAAAACTTTCAGTAGAAAATTATGAAATATTTCTTAATATTGCATTTCTGTGAAAAAAGTATTATAATATGTCTTGTGCAGATGTAGTTCATCGGTAGAATACCAGCTTCCCAAGCTGGGGAGGCGGGTTCGATTCCCGTCATCTGCTCTTTTCCAGGCTGGGAATACAATCGTTGTGTATTCTTAGCCTTTCTTAATACGATAGCCTATGAAGGAGCGGACATGATACCAACCATCGGATTATCCATAAAAGCATTAAAAAAAGAGCCATTTTCAGGCTCTCACTGCGGCATGAGATATTACCTTAACGCGAAGGATGATATGCTGTATGCATACATCTATTCGGAACCCTGGTGCTTTGAGGCAACCCCGGATGACCAGAAGGAGCAGAAAGACTTTCCGTTTACCCAGGACGGCCTTAATGCGGCGGTGGACTGGCTCAATGCCATTTACGAAGAAAGACGCGTCCAATTCAATAAAGCAGAAAAAGACAAGATGAAGCATTTCCTTGGAAGATAAGAAAAGCGCCGGCGTATACCGGCGCTCTTATTATGCAACACTTTCCAGCACTTCTTCCGCAATATTGCGGGCATGGTCTGAAATACGCTCCAGACACACCAGGGTATCCAGAAATACGATCCCAGCCTCCGTATTGCACTGGTTGTTCGTCAGGCGCTTGATGTGCCTGCTTCGAAGCGTGATCTCCAGATCGTCTGCCTGGGTCTCTTTTTCAATCACCTTCAAAGCCTTTTCCTTACTCTTCTCTTCAAATGCCTCCAAGGCATATTTATAACTGTCAATACATACATCCAGCATTTCTTTTAACTGGGAACTTCCGATTTCGGAGAATGCTACCTTCTTTTCATAGAGCGTCTCCGCAAATTCAGAGATATTCTCACAGTAATCGCTGATACGTTCTATATCCGACACCAGTTGAAGAAGGTGTGCCACATCTTGATGCTCTTTCTCGCTGATCTGGAGAGCGCTTAGCTTGATCGCATAGTTGGTAATGCCCGCGCTAAGCTTATCCACCGTAGTCTCTTCTTCCTTCAGGAACTGGATATCCTCATCCTTGAGCGTAAAGAGAACCGTCTTGGCAACATCCAGAGAGTCCTTTACGATCTCGCCCATACGAGCCACTTCTCTGACGGTAGACTGAAGCGCAATGCTTGGCGTCTCCAGGATACGGTCGTCCAAAAGGACCTTGCTCTTGTCCCGGGTATCCTCCTCCACGCGCCCGATCTTCTTAGCCAGCTTGATGATCCAGCCGGATACCGGGAAGAGAAGCACCGTCGTGCCAATATTAAATGCCGTATGCACAATACTGATCTCCGTCTGCGTGATGATGCCAACGCCTGCCTCCGGATGGAGGACTTCAAAGTAGACGATAGCGATCACGCTGAATATAATCGTACCAATGATGTTAAACAGCAGATGCATCAGCGCGGCCGTCTTGGCGTTCTTCTTCGCGCCAAGGCTTGACAGGATTGCAGTAATACAGGTACCGATATTCTGTCCCATGATAATGTAGATAGCAGCGCTGAATGGCACCAGCCCTGCTGCTGCCAGACTCTGCAGAATACCCACGGAAGCCGAGGAACTCTGGATGATCGCCGTCACAAGGGCGCCTGCCAGGATTCCAAGAAGCGGGTTATTCCCCAGTGTAACAAAGATACTGCGGAATCCTTCTGATTCCTGCAGCGGCGCTACTGCCGATGACATAGTTGTAATACCAATAAATAACAAGCCAAAGCCTACGACAATGCTGGCGATCTCTTTGGATGAGCGTCTTTTCCCGGTCAGCATGATGATCACGCCCAGCATGACCGCGATCGGAGCCAGAGTGGCCGGACTTAGGAACTTGGCCCACTCGACAGAAGATACCAGCCATCCGGTTACAGTGGTACCTACATTCGCTCCCATAATGACGCCCATAGCCTGGGTCAGATTCATAATTCCCGCATTTACAAATCCCACGACCATGACCGTAGTGGCTGAGGAACTCTGGATAACCGCGGTGATCGCGGCTCCAAGCAGCACTCCCATCAGCTTATTCTTCGTCAGCACTTCCAGCAGGGATTTCATCTTATTGCCTGCCGCATTCTCGAGGCCCTGGGCCATGATCTGCATACCATAGATGAACATTCCAAGCCCGCCTACAAAAGGTATGATGATGTTTAAGTAATTCATTGGTTTCCTCCTAATGTACAAATAAACTCACTATTTCTACAATACCATTAACAAATAGAGAAAACAACCAGTTTTTTTACTTTTTCATCTTAGGATCAAATACCATGGATGCCAGGTAGCCGAATATCAGTGCCGCCGAGATTCCAACCGCGCTGGCTTTAAAGCCGCCCAGGAAGATTCCGATAAATCCTTCTTTCTCTACCGCTTCTTTGACGCCTTTCCATAAAAGATTCCCAAACCCGGTAAGCGGAACACTTGCCCCGGCTCCGGCGAAGTCCTGGAACGGCTGGTACAGCTGCAAGGCTCCCAGAACGGCTCCGCCGCACACCAGAAGCACCATGATGCGTCCCGGCATCAGTTTCGTCCGATCCAGCAGGATCTGCACCAGAGCGCAGATCAATCCTCCGATCAAAAATGCTTTTAAATAATCCATACTTTTCTCCTTCCTGCTAGCAATGTTCCAGCACGATTCCATGGGCGATTCCCGGCACGCTGGCACCTTCGTTGAAGCTGACGGTGGACATCAGCGCTCCCGTGGGGACAAATAGGATCCGCTTCCATTCCCCCTTGATCAGTTTCGGAAGGATATAGGCCGACAGCGTAGTGGCCGCGCAGCCGCAGCCGCTTCCCCCCGCGTGGGTGTCCTGCGTCTGCTGGTCAAAGATGGTCATGCCGCAGTCCATATGGTTCTTCTTGATGTCATACCCTCTGCCTCTCATCAGATCGAACAGAATACTCTGACCTACATATCCCAGATCCCCGGTAATAATCCGGCTGTAATCTTCCGGCGCGTATCCAAAGTCTTCCAGGTTCTGGATGATGGTGTCGCAGGCTGCTGGCGCCATACAGGCTCCCATGTTCTGGGAATCCTTAAGACCATAGTCCACAATCTTGCCGATGGTGACTCCGGTTATCCTCACGTGGCTTCGCTTTTTTCCCAGTATAAAGGCCCCGCTTCCGGTCACCGTCCACTGTGCGGACAGCGGCCTCTGGTTCGCGTATCCAAGCGGAAAACGGAATTCCTTCTCCGCGCTTCCAAAATGGCTGGAAGTAACTGCCATCATATAATCCCCATAGTTTCCCGCAACGCTCATAGATGCGAGTGCCAGAGCTTCCCCTGCCGTAGAGCACGCCCCAAACAGTCCAAACATAGGGATTCCCAGCCCCTCTACTCCGATTGACGTGGCAATTCCTTGGCGCAGCAAGTCTCCGCCAAAGAGATATCTGATGTCTGCAGGCTCCAGATGCTCTTTCCCCATCGCCAGAAGGCACGCTTCCTTCTGCATAGTGCTCTCCGCCGCTTCCCAGGTGTCCTCGCCAAAGAGATCTTCGCTCTCTACCATATCGAACATCTTGCCCAGAGGTCCTTCTCCCTCCTTTTTTCCTACCACGGAAGCGCTGCTGATCAAAAATGGAGATTCCTCGAATTGAATGCTTTGCTGTCCTTTTATCATATTAAAATACCCCGCTTATCTTCAATATCCAGTAGCCAAGCCCCAGTAGCCAGCTGGTAAATATTCCATACAGGATGACCGGGCCTGCAATGGTAAAGATCTTGCAGCCGATGCCCATGACCTGTCCTTCTTTCTTGTATTCGATCGCTGGAGCGGCCACAGAGTTGGCGAATCCGGTAATGGGTACCAGCGCGCCGGCACCTCCCCATTTCGCTATCCCTGGGTAAATGTTAAACCCTGTCAGAAGGACGCTTAAAAGAACGAGTATCATGGAGGTCCATCCTCCGCTGATATCCTTATCAAGTCCTGATTTATCGCAGAAATTAAGGATTGCCTGTCCGATCACGCAGATGGCTCCGCCGGTCACAAAAGCCTTTGCCATATTGGCCGGAAGATTGTGGACCGGCGTCTTCTGTTTTACATAATTTTCGTATGCTTGCTGCTGTCTTTGCTTATCCAATTTTGTTTCCTCCATAATCATTTAATTCCTACCACCGGTTGAAGAAGAATATGAATGCTCCGATTCCTTTTCCCAGCGCCATTCCCAATATAATATAGGGAATGCAGCGAAGAAGCTTGATCCTGCGGATAAAGATCGGGAACAGATTCAATATCTCTGCCAGCGCCATGGACCAGCACCCTACGAAGATTCCCCCGAACAGGCCAAAGATTGGCACAAGCCACCCGCCATGGGGAATCGAGATCTGATAGATAAAAAATATGTTCCCCAGAATTCCTCCCAGGGCCACGCTGTCTTCATACAGAAGGATATGCTCTCCGGTATGGGTCCTGTCCGCAAAGTCGGATACAACGCCCAGCCCGATCACAAAGGAAAACAATCCCCCTGCAACCGCCACGCCGGCGCTAAGACCGATGATTGCCAGTAGTATTTGTGCTGCCCACATCCAGTTCTTTCTCCTTTCTGGAATATGTCTCTATCAGGGTCGTCTGGATATCATTCTCATATAAACGCATTTCCACTTCCATAGGAGTTGGGTCTACCGAAAACTTCTTTTTTCCAAAATGATTGAAAAATGTCAGTATTCCTATCGTAAGTCCAATACAGTAAGTCAGTTCCAGAATCGTAAATCCGCTGTTCGTCTTGCCAGTGACCAGTTCATAAATCTGTGAGAACATCTTGGTCGTCCCCACGTCATTGTTGAACGCCATAATGGAGAATGCCGCGCCGATAAAGCTGATGATCACCACGCCCACCACCTTCATCAGGTGCACGGCGCCTCCGGCAGTCTGCTGCTCCTCATAGGTAACGATAAAGTCTGCTTCTCCCATGCTCTGGACATCCATATTGGGAAACTGCTCATGGATGCATTCGATAACCCTCAGGATGGACACCGTGGTTCGATTCTGGTGCTTCTTATCCGTATGATGGAACTTTAAAAGCTTGATCGTATTCAGTTTTGGAACTACGGACGGATTCGCGCATTCCATAGTCACTACGTCGCCAAGGGTTACTTCCGCCTTGGTGACCTCTACATTTCTATCCGCCTTTATATATACGGTTTCGCTATTTGCCGCCATAACTACCCCCTGCTTTCCATACTGACTGTCACGAGCGTGCCCTCACTTACATGATTCCTGCTCTTGACATCGCAGAAATAATAGATAAATCCTATGATGATCGCGGCCGCTACGACGCAAATCAGGCACACCCTGAGTTTTTTCCTTGCCTCATCCATACTTTCCACCTTCTTTATTCCTTTTGTGGGTTAGTATGGATGGTTTCGGGAAAAATATACATGGCGTGCCTGTCATATTCGTTCTCTAAGATTTTTTAAAATTTTCTTTTCCATCCTGGATACCTGGACCTGGGATATGCCCAGTTCCCTGCCTACCTGGGTCTGGGTCTGGTTGGCAAAATACCTCAGATAGATCAGCTGCCTCTCGTCTTTGTCCAGATAATTCAGCAATTGCTGAAGCAGCATGTGATTCAGGATCTTGTCCTCTCCGCCTTCCTTCTCCGGCAGTTTGTCCATCAGGCGGATCTCCTGTCCTTCCTTCTGGTAGATCGGCTTATGGAGGGACTCGATATCGCCGCTGGCATCCAGTGCCATGGTTAGTTCCTCGCGCTCTACATTGAGGCTCTCTGCTATTTCAGTAATCGTAGGATCTCTGCCCCATTGCTCCTGCAGCCTTTCCTGGCACAGATATGCCTTGTATGCCAGTTCTTTCAGCGAACGGCTGACCTTGATCATCCCGTCGTCTCTCAGAAAGCGCTTGATCTCCCCAGATATCATCGGGACGGCATACGTAGAAAATTTCACGTCGTAAGACATGTCAAACTTGTCTATGGCCTTTAGAAGTCCGATGTTCCCGACCTGGAACAAATCTTCCGCCTCTACGCCCCTGTTATAGAATCTTTTTACAATGCACCATACAAGGCCTGCATTTTCCTCCACTAATCGTGCTCTTGCTTCTTCATCCCCGTCGTGAGACTTCTGAATTAAAGCGATTGTGTGGTCCATAGTCTACGTCCTTTTCCAATTGTTTTTTCCATCTTTACCGTTGTTCCTTTGCCCGGGACTGATTCCACTTCCAGCTTATCCATAAAGGCTTCCATGAAGGAGAATCCCATTCCCGACCGCTCCAATTCCGGCTTCGTGGTAAAAAGCGGCTCCATCGCCTGCTTGACATCCTCGATTCCCTTCCCTTCATCTTCAATTTCAAGATAGAGGGTCTTGCCTTCTGTGCGGCAGCGGATATAGATGTTATGTACTTCGCTTTCATATCCATGGATGATGGCGTTGGTCACCGCCTCCGACACCGCTGTCTTTACATCCGATACCTCTTCCACCGTAGGATTAAGGGATGTCATAAAGGCCGCTACCGTCACCCTGGCAAAGGATTCATTGGATGAGCGGCTGTCAAAGATTAACTGCATTTCATTGGTATTCTCCATCTACTTCTCCTCCTCATATATCTGCATTATTTTTGTGACACCAGACATGGTCAATATCTTCTTCATTCTTTCATTCGCGTGCACCGCGCACACCTCTCCTCCCAGCATATAGATTCTTTTATAGCGCCCCATGATCACTCCGATTCCTGAACTGTCCATAAAATTTGTTTCCGCAAAATCAAAGATGACATAGCGGATGTGGTTGCGCTCGATCAGATGGTCCGACTCCTTTCTGATTTCTTCCGCATTGTGGTGGTCCAGTTCATGCGGAAGAAATACCGTCAGACAATTCTCCTGTACCTGATACTTCATATTCATCCTCCTTTTTATTTTGTCCTTTCGACGCAAAAAGGATATGCAATCCCAGATTGCATATCCTTCTCTTTCGTATCGTAGTTATTATTCTCCTGTACCGCTTTGTCCATCGTCCTGCCCGCCATCCTGCGCTTTGCCGGAATTCTGGGCATCCAGCGCCTGCTGGGCGGCCTCGGCCGCATCCGTTGACGGATAAGACTCTATAATCTTCTGGTATTTGACGTTTGCCTGGTCCTGGTCTCCTTTTTTCTCATAAGACTGTGCCAGAAGCAGCATGGCTGCCCCGTCATTATATCCTTCGTCCATCTTCATAACCTGTTCCAGGTTCGTGATAGCCGTATCATAGTTGGCTACTTCAAAGTTCTGCTGCGACGTTGCAAACAGGTTCGTGCACATCCGGGGGTATAAGTCCCCGGTAATCTCCTCGAATCGCTCTCTCCCCACAGTTCCCAGGGAATCCGGATTCACTTTCAGAAGTTCCTCCAGCATGGCCGCATCGCTCATATCATTCTTGTTGACATGGGCGCTGATATTCATGACAATCTCGTAACTCTCCTGTGTGGAGGCTGCAGTGGCCTGGGCGCTCTCGGTCTCCTCGCTGGTGGAGCGGTAATCTTCCAGTTCCTTCTTAAGGGCGCTGATCTGTGCCTTCTGTGTGGCGATCTGATCGCTGAATTCCACGGTCTGGCGGTTAATCTTATCCTGCCTGGAAGCCGTGATGGCCGGCATGATCAGAAACCACATGACTGCCACGCCTACCACCAGCCCGATCGCTATATTGACGATCGTATGAAGCCCCGCGTTATCCTTGTAACTGGAAGATACCGGCTGGATGATCGTCTCATTTCCTATATTATAGGTAACCGTCTGCTGCTCTTTTCCTTCTTTTTCTTTGATCTTGGCTGTCCTCGACTTGCGCACCTGATTCAGCTCATGCATATAGCGCAGCGTGATCTCGTCCGTCTTGTCCAGCTTATGGGCAATCCTGATGGATTGGCGGGCCTTGGAATACTGTTCCGTATCCAGATAAATCAAGGTCAGAAGCTGATAGGCCTTCACAAAGTTAGGGTGGATCGCCACCGCCTTCTTCAGCTGGATCACAGCCAGGTCCTCGCCGCCCTGCTGGCAGTAGCCGAGAGCCTGGTTAAACCGTTTGACTGCCTGGTTGATCGCCTCCAGCTCGCCCTGGGTCTCCTGAACCTTCTGAATATAGTAATTCGCTATATTTTCATGGGACTGGAAATTCTTGCTCAGAATCCATTCTACCAGCGCTTCTATCACATCGCCTCTGCCGTAATAGACGAGTCCAAGCAGATTCCTGGCAGCTATATTAGCCCTATTATATTGTAAGCTGCGCTTAAGCGATGCGACCGCTCCCGACAGATCCCGGATATTGGCCTTCTTCAATCCGTCGTTATACCAGTAGTTCGACTGGTACGCCAGTTTTGTTGTATAATCCATATACTACCCTCTGTACTCTTCTACTTGGTTTGTTCAATCATCTCACGTAAAATGTCCGTCATATCCGTCAAGTCTTCCTGATAGACAGCATCCTCTATATCTTCCACTTCCAGGCTCGGCTGGAATTTCTTCAATTCTTCTTCAAAATTAAGCATGGTAACCGCCTCCTGCCAGTAACTTCTTTACCATTCCTGCAAGGTACAACGAGCCAAGACAAAAGATGTCGCCATCGTCCACCCGCTCGCTTTCCGCTTTTTCTAACGCTTCTTTCAGGCTCCCGGCTCTATACACCTTCTTCCTGGTATATTTCTTAAATAGGCGCTCCAGTTCTTCTGCCGGAACCCTTCTCTTGTCTTCAATCTCCGTGACGATATACGTGCTGGCATTCATATTCCTGCACAGGTATTCTATCATCTGCTCATATTTCTTATCCGACACGGCCGAAAAGATGATGACCTGACCTTCTCCTTCATCCGCGCCAAGCGCTTTTACGCTTTCTGCGAACGCCTCCACGGCTCCCGGATTGTGCGCTCCGTCGATGACAAGATGCGGGGCCACCCGTTCCATCCTGCCTTCCCAGTGCATAGATCCGATCGCATCCACCCAGCGGCTTTTATGGATCATCTCATCCTTGAGGAGATACTCGGCTGCCTCCAGGGCTATCTGGGCATTCATGACCTGATAGCATCCACAGATCGGCACTCGGTAGATAACATCTTTATCATACGCATTTGCCCGGGAAAATGCAATATATTTCCAGTTAACTTCTCGGATTTCGTACGCATTTTTCGAGATTTCTCTACAGGGCGCATGCATCTTTGCGGCTGTCTTTTGGATGACTTCGCAGGCCGAAGGATTGCTTGCGTCGAAAAAAACCGGAACGCCCGGCTTGATAATCCCGGCCTTTTCCGCCGCGATCTCTTCGATCGTATCTCCCAGGATATCTGTGTGGTCCAGGCTTATGGACGTGATCACCGCAAGCGCGGGATGCTCGATATAATTGGTGGCATCCAGCCTTCCGCCGATGCCGGTCTCCAGGATGATATATTCCACATCCGTCCTGGCAAATGCCGTCATTCCCATGCCAAGAAGGAATTCGAAATAAGAGGGATGACCCAATCCCTCTTCTTCCATCTGCCTTGCCATCCCCTGCACCCGACCGAACGCTTCAAGGAATGCTTCATTGTCTATCTGTATATTGTCCATGCGAATCCGCTCATTGATGGATACCAGATGGGGGGAGGTAAAGAATCCGGTGTGCTTTCCTTCCGCCATCAGGATGGCCTGAAGATATGCGCACACCGATCCTTTTCCATTGGTTCCTGCCACATGAACGATCTTGCGGTCAGAGGCCGGATTCCCAAGCCTTCTTAAGAACTCCCTGACATGATCCAGGGAATGCTTTTTCGTAAACTTGGGAAGTTCCTCTATATATGCTACTGCCTCATCATATGTGAATCCTGCTGCCATCATCTTACTCGTCTCCATCCGTCTGCTCTACCCAGGACTTGGTCTTATCGGTTGCAGTTCCTTCCTGGAGGATCAGCTGCCCATCCTGGTAAATATATTCATCAGATGAACGGAAGATGGTATTGCTTGAGCCCACCTGGCTGACCACGATTACATCTCCGTTGACCAGTTCTGTCTCCGAGATGTCAATCCTTGTATTGTTCAAGAAACTGCTCTTTTGCTTTTCTCCGTTTACATAGACTTTGCTGGACTTCGTAAAGTTCTCACCATACAGGCTATAGCCGCCATCCAGATGCGGCACCACGTTCTTCAGCGATACATCCTTGATGCCCATCACCATATGGCCTTCCGTTATTGGCGGCTTGCCGTCGTATACGTACTGTTTTCCATACAGGATGTCATACTGCAGAAGTTCCAGGTCGGCCAGATAATTCTTAGTCTTTCTTCTCTCCTGATGATAATTGAATACCGTTCCGGAATGAATATCCAGGCGGTCAAATACATCCGCCATGATCTGGTAGGACGGAACATTGCGGTCCTCTTTTGGAAGTCCGATGTTATCCCAGATTACATAATTCGTGTTGTAAAGATAACGCCCTTTCAGATCTTCCGCCTTCAGTCCCATAGTAGGAAGATGGTCTCCGTAGAATACGATGACGGAGGGCTCTCCCCGGTCTTCCACGGCTTTCACAAGATTCCCCGCGAACTGGTCCATCTCATAGACTTGGTTCACATAGTACTCCCACTTGTTCTTCGTTGCCTCGTCCTCGATCCCCTCCACCTGGATGGCGGGATTTTCAAGCACCTTTTCTTCCGGATAGTCGCCATGGCCCTGCACGCTGACGGCGAAGACAAAGTCTCTTCCATCCGTGGTATTCATAGAGTCCATCACATGCTGCACCAGAATATCATCTTTGGCCCATCCATTTTCCGTGGTCTGCAGAATGTTCATGAACTCCTTGCTGGTAAAACTGTCAAAGCCAATATTATTAAATACTCTTGCCCTGCTGTAGAAGTTTCCTCCGTTATTGTGGAGCGCGTGGGTTCCATACCCAAGCGCTGCCAGGGCAGTCGCCGCGCTCTCGCTGGTCTGATCCTTAAGAACCGTCTTATAGGGATATTCTCCAGGCCCGAAATACCTCAGGTTCATGCCTGTCAGCACTTCGAATTCTGTATTTGCCGTGCCAGCTCCTACGGACGGCACCTTAAAGTAACCGGACGAATAATTCTTGTACATCTCATGCAGGTTTGGACATGCGTCCTGGGAAGTAGTAAAGTATTCGGCTTCATCCACGTCAAAGTAAGACTCCAGCTGAACGAAGATGATATTCGGAAGTTCTTCCTCTGTACGGCCCGTCTCATTCTTGGTGATCTCTCCGTTATTGCTGATCTTGGCAATCGTCTCTTTGCTATAGTCGTTCGGTTCCGTAATGCCTGTATTAAAAAGGCTTGCCATAAAGCAGTATGGAAGACCATAGTCTTCATAGGCAAATGCAATATTTCCAAAATAGGTGGATACCACCCGCTTCTCTACCGCCAGGTCGGATGCGAAGCCATATGCCACGAAGCAGATGACGATGCCCACTAAGGCCCACACGCGGCGTATCTTTCCCTCATACTGGCCTCCCCGCTTCCACATGGAGATCACCCATATGATAACGGAGACGATGCCGATAATCAGGACGGTCAGTTCAAATCCATTAAAGTAGTTATTGATCAGGGTAAGTCCGTCTTTCGCTACCTTAAGATCCTGGGCGTTAAAAGGCGTAACCCGCTTCATAAGCATATATCCGTTTGCCACGCCCAGGACCATCCACAGCACGCTGATGATGATGCGGACGAATACCCTTCGCTTGAACAGATAGACGATGGAAAATGTGATGAATATCATAAAAGCATTGTACAAAAACACCATTGGCGTCCCTGTCATATAATTCCAGGCCTCGAACACCGAATGTCTGGATATCGCTTCTATGGCAAAATTAATGATACATGCCAGCAGCGCATGGAACACCAGGGAAAACCGGTTCATAAACGCATAGACCGGCTTCATCTTCCTGGCAAAGGCGCTGTTGCGGCGTTCCTCGATAATCCGGGCCCGCCGCTCCCTTCTTGCCTTCCATGCTGCCTTCACATCTTCTTTCTTCAGATTTTTCAGTTTATGAAACGCCCCTTTGATATCAGGCTTCTTAATATGGATTTTCTTCATAATATCCCCTTATGACTATTTTGCTTTTAGCCCCGCAAGCCTTTCTTTGACCTGCTCCATCATCTGTTTATATGTCTCGAGCTTGTCGCGTTCCTCCTGAACTTTTGCCTCCGGCGCCTTGCTTACGAATCGTTCATTGTTCAGCATTCCGGATGCACGGGCAATCTCTTTTTCAAGCCTTGCCTCTTCCTTGCTCAGGCGCTCGATCTCCTGCTCAAAATCAATCAGTTCTTCCAATGGCAGATATATGGTTGCGTCCGGCACTACGATAGATACCGCGTCATCCGCGATGCCCGTCTTATCATGCTGGAGAACCAGATCATTGACTGCTGCCATAGACTGGGCGGAATTCCTTAAGAATTCCAGTCCCGCGCAGAGCTGTTGATCCTCGCATACCACATAGGCGGTTGCCTTCCTGGAGTTCGGCACGTTCATCTCTGCACGCACGTTCCGGATTCCCCGGATAATCTCTTTGTAATGCTCTACAATCGTTTCCGCGATCGGATAGTTCCACTTCTCATCATACTTTGGCCATTCGGACATCATAAGAGACTCTTCTTCCGGCACCAGCTTGCCGTAGATCTCCTCTGATACGAACGGCATATATGGATGCAGAAGCTTCAGCGACTTCTTCAGCACTTCCCGCAGCGTCCACATCGCGTCATTGGCTGACTGAGGATCTTCCTCTGCATGATAGATACGGTATTTTGCAATCTCGATATACCAGTCGCAGAATTCGTCCCACATAAAATCATAGATTTTGGCCAGCGCGATTCCCAGTTCAAACTTATCCATATTCTCGGTTACGTCTTTTACCAGGTTATTGCACTTGGACATGATCCAGCGGTCTGCCGGGCGTAATTTGAAATCGGTCGGCTCCGTGATCTCCTTATCTTCTATATTCATCATAATGAAACGGGACGCATTCCATACCTTGTTGGCAAAGTTCCGGCTCGCCTCCACCCTTTCATTGTAGAAACGCATGTCATTGCCCGGCGCGTTTCCGGTGATCAGAGTCATACGCAGGGCATCCGCGCCATACTGCTCGATAATTTCCAGCGGATCGATGCCGTTGCCCAATGACTTGCTCATCTTGCGGCCCTGGGAGTCTCTTACCAGGCCGTGGATAAATACGGTATGGAACGGAGATTTCCCGGTATGGGCATATCCGGAGAATACCATGCGGATTACCCAGAAAAAGATGATATCGTATCCGGTCACCAGAACATCCGTAGGATAGAAGTAATCCAGATCCTCCGTCTTCTCCGGCCATCCCAATGTTGAGAACGGCCACAGCGCAGAACTGAACCAGGTATCCAGGGTATCCTCGTCCTGGGTAAAATGCGTGCATCCGCACTTCGGGCATTTCTCCGGCACGCCGCGGGATACGACGATCTCGCCGCACTCATCACAGTAGTAGGCCGGAATCCTGTGCCCCCACCAGATCTGCCTGGATATGCACCAGTCACGGATATTCTCAAGCCAATGCAGATAGATCTTATCAAAACGCTCTGGCACGAACTTAAGATCGCCATTCTTCACCGCCTCGATGGCCGGCTTCGCAAGTTCTTCCATTCTTACGAACCACTGCTGCTTAACCATTGGCTCTACCGTCGTATGACAGCGGTCGTGGGTACCTACATTATGGGAATGAGGAACTATTTTCACCAGGTAGCCTTGCTCTTCCAGTTCCTTAACCATTACCTTTCTTGCTTCATAACGTTCCATTCCGGCGTACTTGCCGCCATTTTCATTGATGGTGGCATCGTCATTCATAACATTGATCTCCGGAAGGTTATGGCGCTTGCCCACCTCGAAGTCGTTCGGGTCATGAGCCGGCGTGATCTTAACCGCTCCGGTACCAAATTCCTTGTCTACATAATAATCCGCTACGATCGGAATCTCCCGGTTCACCAGCGGAAGGATTGCTTTCTTTCCTACCAGGTCTTTGTAGCGTTCGTCATCCGGATGTACTGCGATCGCAGTATCGCCCAGCATCGTCTCGGGACGGGTGGTGGCAATTTCCAGATAGGCATCGCTGCCTACGATAGGATACTTGATGTGCCAGAAGTTTCCGTCCTGCTCTTCATGCTCTACCTCCGCATCCGAGAGAGAGGTCTTGCACACCGGGCACCAGTTGATGATCCTGGAGCCTCTGTAAATATATCCTTCTTCGTAAAGTTTGATGAATACTTCCTCTACCGCCTTGGAGCATCCCTCATCCATGGTAAAGCGCTCTCTGTCCCAGTCGCAGGATACGCCTAACTTCTTAAGCTGGCCCTCGATCGTACCTGCATATTCCTCTTTCCACTGCCAGGTCCGCTCCAGGAACTTCTCGCGTCCCAGTTCCTTCTTGTCAATTCCTTCTTCTTTCAGCTGGTTGGTAACCTTTACTTCTGTAGAGATCGCCGCATGGTCCGTCCCAGGAACCCATAGCGCGTTGTATCCCTGCATCCTCTTATAACGGATCAGGATATCCTGCAGCGTATTGTCAAGCGCATGGCCCATATGCAGCTTGCCGGTAATATTCGGCGGCGGCATCACCGTAGTAAACGGCTTCCTGCTCCTGTCCACTTCGGCATGGAAATACTTGTTCTCACACCATTTCTCATATAACTTAGATTCAATCTCCTTTGGGTTGTAGGTTGTCTCTAACTTCTGACTCATAGTTTCCTCCTCATAAATCGTGTCTTACACATCTCTTCACAGTTTTTTCACATTTTACTGTAATGAAAACGCCCTTTACATTACGTAAAGGGCGATTGTAGTCGCGGTACCACCTTTATTATATAGAAGAAACTTCCTCTATACATCTCATCTTATTCTTTAACGGGAACGACTCCGGGACCATCTAGCACCATTCGGGAGCCCGTATGGATGTTCAACAGTCCGGCTCGGAAGCTACCTTCTGCATCTCTGTCTTCAAGCGCCTTTCAGCCTCCGGGCCACTCTCTCTTTCGAAAACGAACTTATGCATACTCCTCTTCTTCAATGCCTTTACGTATAAACTATTGAATATCATAGCCATCGAAAAGTATTTTGTCAAGGAGTTTAAGGAATTTTCAGAAAGTCTTAAGGGTTTGCCGCTACCTTGCGCGCTTTCTTGAAACTGCCATGATTCCAGCCCCTAATGCTGCCAATAATACCAGCAGGTATGCGGCTGCATGCGACTCGTCTCCGGTCTTGACAGTTCCGCTTATTCCGTTCGCATTGCCTGTCCCGTTCGTATTGCCTGTTCCTGATGTGCCTGCTGCCTTGAATGTGCATTTTACCTCTTCGCTGGTTCCTGATGCGCTCAGTCCATTTTCATCCGTAATCGTTACTTTAACAGAATAGTTTCCACCCTCTGTCACTTTCAGCAGAGAATTTTCCTGATCCTTGATGACCTTGCCATCTTTGTACCATTCGTATTTGCACGGAACTCCCTTTAAATCATGGCTTACAACCGCTGTCAAGGTGATCGTCTCGCCAGCCTTGGCCTCAGTCTTGTCCGCCTTAATCGTAACCTCAGGAGTGTTCAATGTCCACTTGGCTGCAAGCGTAAGAGCCTCTTCCACCTTATCATCCGCCATGTTCCACTCCGTATCCGTTCCATACTTAAGCCATCCGGAATGTGTATAGCCTGTCCTGGACAGCCCTGGCACTTCTGCCGGATCGATTGCGCTGCCTGGCAGCACCCAGGTACTGTATACTATCGTATCAGACTTTCCGTCTGTAAAGTTTACCCGCAGCATATCCACCCACTCAAGGTTCTGGGGATTTGCCTTGTCCTGTATAAGGCCGATCGGGCTTGGATAGCTTGCAGCGGCTGATTTAAATGCGTTTAGATCCGGGGATACCCCTGCTGCATATCGAATTACATCTCTTCCGATTACATAGTTATTATCCGCGACAAGCACTGGCTGAGTCGGAGCAAATGCGCCTGTTACATCTATCACCGCGCCCTTATGCATGTTTTCACCAGCATCGTCTATATCCTGCAGATAGACTTCGCCGGAGATCGTCGGAGATCCGCTTAATCTTAACTCTGGAAATACGATATCATTTCCCCACCAGTCTCCTCTAAGCGCAATTGCTTCTCCATCGCCATCCCCAGCCGTGTTGCCAGAGAGTTCTCCGCCTTTGATCTCTATGCAGACGCCCAGCTTATCATAAGGCGCATCCGCAGCATCATCGCTTCTTGCATCCCAGGCCAAGATTGCTCCACCGTTGCCGCCCGCAGCATTTCCCTTAATAGCGCCGCTTGTCATTGCCAGCCTGGTAGTCAGGTCATAGGAAGAGTATGATCCATAACCGTCGTTGCCAATATAGACTCCGGCTCCGTTGCGGATTGATGTATTATTCTCAACGTCCGTGCCATTTAAATATACCTGTGCATTGATGATACAGATTCCGGCGCCATAATATGCGCTGTTGTTCTCAATGGTTCCACCATTCAGATTCACTGTCGCGCCGTCATGCGCGAAAATGCCACCGCCGCCTTCATTCGCATTCGTATTGCCTGTGATCGTTCCGCTCTCCATCGTAAACTTGGCCCCGTGCTCCACATCAAGCGCGCAAAAGCCGTTGTTCTTAAGCGTCGTGCCCTTGAACGTCAGCTGACCGCCATCATGAACCCAAAGTAACGGACTGGCCTCTGCTACCGCCGCATTGTCCTTGTTTCCATCCACGGTCACATTTTCAAATGTTATATTGTCGCTTCCGTCGATCTCAAAAAGATGCCTCATGCCCATTGGCCTGCCGCTGTTGTCATAACTGGCATCTCGCACGATCGTTACGTTCTTTACCGTCATCTTGCTATTACTAATCTCTATCGCGCAAGATTCGCCGCATATGACGATGGTGCCGCCTTCTCCGGCCAATTCATAAGCCTTGGCAAATGTCCTTACTGCCTTGGTCTTGTCCGTGCCGTCATTGGCATCGTCTCCAGAGTTTGTATCCAGAAACGCTGCTGTCTGTGCTTTTGCAGACTTTAAGAGAGCCTTATTCCCGACTGCGTTTCCCGCATCTGCATCCGCCTTCTTTTCCTCATCTTTTGCAGCCTCATCGGATACCCCTGAAGCATCTGCGGCAACCTCGCCTTCTGCTTTCGGCGCTTCCTGCTTAACTGCATCGCCTCCCTCATTTTCTTCTACATTGACCCCTTCTGAATTATCATTGTCATTCCCTTCTGCAAGAACACCGCCTGGCACCATCGTAAATGCCATAGAAAGGGATAGAAGAAGCACCAAAAGGCATTTCTTCACTTTACTCCTTTGCATTATAAATCCTCCTTTATTCTGTATTCCTATTATACAATAACAAAGTGTTACAATTTTTTGTCCATTTTTACCATAGTATCCCTATAATTACGGTTTTTTTGATTAATTTTGTTGATTTTCATGAAACAGAAATTTGGTTCTGTAATTGTGCAAATTTTCCAAATGTTTGTCGAATAATATATAGACCTGTCGAATATACCCATGGTACAATAATAGATAGGCAGCGAGCGTGCTGCCTGCTATACCAAGGAATGAATCATCAGGGAGGGATCAATTATGAAATGTCCACATTGCGGCGCAGACGTGACAGGCGATACCTGTGAATTCTGTGGCCAGAAAGTAATCGTAAAAGACCAGGGCAGCACGGCGAATCATACCGCCGCCGGAGGATATGCCGGGTATGACCCTAATAATCCAGGCGCCTGGACGCCATCAGGCCCGCCGCCGGAGAAATGGTATGAGAAGACCTGGGTCATCATACTCTTCTTAATCTTCTTATGGCCGATAGGGCTATTCTTAATGTGGCGTTATAAGAAGAACTGGGGAAAGGTGGCAAAGATCGTCATCACCGTCGTAGTGGCGCTCTGCGTGCTGTACTCCTGTACGTCGCCGGATAAGCCGGATACGGATAAGACAGCCGTACCTAAGACTACTACAGTCAAGGATACGGCTAAGGCTGAGCCAAAGAAGGACGAGCCGAAAGAAGAGATTGTAAAAGAACACTATGAACTTGACCTATCCGCAGGTAATTATACCGCTGGCAAGGATATTCCGATCGGAACCTATAATATTACAGCGACTTCCGGAACCGGAAATGTATCTTCTTCCAACATGTTCTCCGGCGGGCTCAATGAAGTCATGAGCCCGGACGATGACGGAATCTCCCAGCAGTCCTTTAATGGGCTTAAAATGAAGAAGGACGTAGTCCTTACGGTCGGCGGGGATGTCGTCATACATCTGGTCGCCGAGGATGCGCAGACAGGCACGGTCGAAGCAAGAGGCGAGGCTTCCGCAAGCCCGATAGACCTTCCGGCCGGGAACTACACGGCAGGCACGGAATTTCCTGCCGGCATCTACACCGTGATCGCCACAGGAGGCACCGGAAATGTATCTTCTTCTAATATGTTCGATGGCGGGCTCAACGAAGTCATGGGACAGGAAGGCTTTGGAGTTACCCAGTATAACAATGCCGTCTTCACCGAAGGCGTAACATTAACCGTATCAGGCACTTCCATCCAGCTGGTTCCTGTAGGAGAATAATAAGCATATGAAAATCAGCCCTCGCCTTTCACGTAATGTGAAAGGCGAGGGCTGTTGTTATGCTGCCTCTATCTACTATTAAAACTGTCTTGCGCGTCTTCTTAAGACAACCACGGTTCCAGCGCCTAATGCTGCTAACAGTACCACAAGGTACAGAATGCCTTGTGCTTCATCGCCGGTCTTAACCGAGCCATTCGTTCCGTTATTGCCTTTTCCATTACTTCCATTTCCTGCATTGCCGGATGCTGATGCCTGGTCTGAGAATGTGCATTTTACTTCCTTGCTCATTCCTTCTGCTGTCAGGCCTTCCGCATCGGTAATCATAACCTTAACGGAATAATTTCCATTTTCTGTAACTTTTAATGTAGAGCCTGTCTCTCCCTTGATCTCTTTGCCGTCTTTATACCATACATAGGTACAAGGCAGTCCTTTGATGTCATGGCTGGCAATAGCCGTCAGCGTGATCGTCTCGCCTGGCTTTGCTTCTGTCTTATCAGCCTTGATGGTGACCTCAGGAGCATTCAGCTTCCAAACTGAAGTCAAAGTCATCTCATTGGTTACCACATCATTCGCCATATCCCATTTGTTTCCATCCGGGTCTGTCCAGCCGTCCAGCGTGTAGCCCTTGCTTGTCATCTCCGGGATGCTGGCCGGGTTGATAACGCTTCCTGGAGTTGCCATAATCTTCTCCTGAGAAGAATCTTTTCCTACAAGCCATATTGGAACCTCGTCTCCCCACTCAAGCACCTGAGAATTGGTCTCATCTCGTCTTATGCCCAGAGTATCCCATCCTGACACAAAAACGCTCAGATCAGGAGTAACACCGTCTACATATTTGATGATATCTCTTCCGACTATGCCATTGTCATCTGTCACTATGACCGGATCAGATGGCATGAACTCTCCTGTCACGTCTATCATCGCGCCCTTGTTAACATCCTTATGCTCCTGCAGATATACATCGCCAGAGATCGTCGGAGCGCCGCTCAGTCTTAAATTGGAATAACTTACATCGCCATTGTAATATCCTCTAAGCGCGATAGCGCTTCCATCCGATCCGGATGTATTATCTGAAATGGTTCCGCCGCTTATATCTATGATCACGCCATAGTCGTCTCCAGGAAAGCTAGCAGTGTCACCGCCTCTGCAGTCCCAAGCCGAAATTGCTCCGCCAACCCAGCCGGCTGTATTATTCGTTATAGAGCCGCCGGTCATTACGAGTTTGGCGCTATGCACATCTGTTGCAGATGACCATTTATAATTGTCATTAACCATGTGGATCGCGCCGCCATTTCCAGTTGTTGCCGCATTATTCTTAATCTCCGTTCCATTCAGGTATACTGTGCCGGTGCTGATATAGATTCCGCCACCCGCTATGGCACTATTTCCTTCTATGGTTCCTCCGTTCAGGTAAGCTACGCCGCCATCATTTACACGCATTCCTCCGCCGCATTCCCAGTCGCCGCTAGGATCATACTCGTTATTTCTGATGCTGCTGCTGCCTTCCATCGTAAATTTGCCGCCAGTACCACAGTCAACTCCCCAGCAGCCGTTATTCTCTATGATTGTATCGATGATCGTCAATTCGCTGGAAGGGCCAACGTAAACCAACGGACTATATGTTGGCGCTACTTTAGCGTTCGCCTTGTTACCGTCTATGGTTACATTGGTAAACGTTACATTTCCCCAAATTTTGATAACTTCTGACCCCAGATCCATTTTGCTGGTATCATAATCATCATCCAACTTGATCGTCACATCACTCAGATCATGATTTACCTCGATCCAATAGGTAGTGTCGCAGATAATGATTGTTCCGCCTTTGCCTGCCAGTTCATATGCCTTGTCAAATGTTTTTACCGGCTTATCCTTTGACAATCCATCGTTGCTGTCGCTTGCTCCAGCGCTTATGGCATCATTCAGATAAATGGTGTTTCCTTCTGCTTTCGCTTCTATACTCTTGTCAGAATCCTGGTTCCCGGCATCCCCTACTGCCCTAAGCACGGCCTTATTCTGTACTTTCCCCTCATTGGAAGAATCCTTATTCTCCTCTTTAGAAGAATCCTTATTCTCCTCCTTAACGGCCTCCGATACCTTCTTATCCGTATCTTCTGCCTCTTTCTTGTCTTCTGCCTTATTTTGCCCCTCCCCTTGGGCATCTTCTACCTTAGGCTCTCCTGAGCCTTTTCCATCAATCTCTTCTGCGCGCACTCCGCTTGGCAGCATGGCTAACGACACAGTAAGAGAAAGAACAAGCGCCAGAAGGCATTTCTTGACCTTATTCCTCTGCATTTCTTTTCCTCCTGTTTCAGAAATCCCTCCAATTTTCAGACGAATTCCCTTAAATTTTATACTTCTATCAAATTTTACCAAATCGCTGAAACATTCTATATGTTTTTACCGAAACCGTACTGTTTTTACAGATTTTCAACAAGCGCAAAGAAAAAGCGGGCTTAAATAAGCCCGCTGTAATCTGGATATCTTCACTATTTTATTGTCTTTAATACCAGCCTTAGTAGTTCCTCTGTGTCTATATCAGGATTCTCGCTTATGATATGATAGATTCCTTCTATCTCACCTGGCTTTTCTTCCAGATCCTCCGCGGTCTCCTCAAGACTCTTCCCCTTCTGGCATTTCTTCTGGATCAAGGAAATCAGTTTTAAAGCCTCGCCCTCGCTTCGGCCCTCGTTCCTTCCATCCATCTGGCCTTCTTCTCTCACTTGGCGCATATGCTTCTCTTCATCGTATTCGTATATGCTCACTTTGCTCGCCTCCGCTCTGTTTTTGCTTAGAAATTCCGACAGGATCCCTTCCGCGATGCATTCCGTCACCGCCCGCTCTACGGCCGCCGAGATCTCCATAACCCTCGCATAGCCGCGTACCCTCTGGGTGTACCTGGCATAGTCGGATAAGGTCCGGCAGGACTCCATCAGCTGCCGGTTCTTCCCTTCGTTGATGTTCAGCATGACCGCTTCCAGTTCCAGCGCCGGGGACTCCTCCAATACCGTATAGGCATCCGACAGCCGCAGGATCCTCCTTTCCGGCTGCTCCTGCTCTCCGTTATAGAAAATCAGGAACCTGGGAGTCGGCACCCGAACGATCCTGCTCCCGTACAAATTCGCATCCCGGATCATTGCCGAGTACAGGTCCGTTACATACATCAAATGGCGAAGGGGCAGGTTCGGGCTGTAGGTGGACTGGTGTTCATACAGCGCAAGCCTCGAGTCGATGATAAACGAGATGTCGTTATGCATGGACATGTAGATGGCATTCTCCAGAGTGTTGATCTCCAGAAGTTCCGGATCGTCATAACTGGTTCCATTGACTGCATTATAGAGTTCCAACAATTCCTTCTTCTGACTGAATATCATCTCAAACAGTCGGGCCTTATAGGTACGGTTTGGCGCTGCGGCCGGTGTCGCGTTTGTTCTGTTCATATGGGATCCTCCTTTGCGTTCTGCCAAAGAGGCCCCGCCGGCACCTATCCTTAACGAAACCTCTTTGCTCTTTCATTTCCTGGGTACAAGCATTGAGATTTCTTCTTGACGCCTGACGGCTGATATGGAATCAGATGCGGCTGATGCCGCTTAGAATATCAGAAATATAATGCTCTGAAGTTATTTTAGCACAGACCTGAGGCCTGTGCCATAGTAATTCTTATGTTGATCTGTAATATTTTAAGTTTACTTTTGTTCCCCAAACTCTTATCATAGAAGTAACAGAAATAAAATTCATATTAAGGAGGCCCACTATGAAAATACTGGTAATAAACGGAAGCCCGCACCCGCATGGAACTACTTCTCTTTTAAGGGACGCCTTTGAAGAAGGCGCTAAAAGCAAGGGACACAGCATAACCACATTTCATGCTGGACAAGAGACGCTTCACTCCTGTCTTGGCTGCGACCATTGCCGCACGGCTGACGAAGGATGCGTATATAAGGATGGAATGGAGACGCTGAATCCGCTCCTGCTGGAAGCCGACTGCGTAGTCTTTGTAACGCCCCTGTATTATTTCGGGATGAGCAGCCAGTTAAAAATGGTGATCGACCGCTTCTACGCCAATAATGCGAAACTGCGCGAACAGAATAAAAAGGCTGTTCTTCTGGCTGCCTGCGGAGACGCGGACGAGTGGACGCTGGATGCCCTGGATCATCATTATCATGCATTGTGCACTTATCTGCGCTGGGAGAACGCAGGCGAAATCAATGCCATCGGAATGTACACGCCGGATGACTTAAAAGGCAGCGATTACATAGAAAAGGCCAGAGCACTTGGAAGTTCCCTGGCTTAACTTCCTATTAGATCAGGCTAAGACTCTTCATCACATACAGCCATCCAGTTAAGGTAAATGCGCTGAACAGGGTCGTCAGCATGACCACGCTGGAAGACAGCACGCCCTCATGCCCCATATTCCTGGCCATGACAAAGCAGCTGACCGTGGTGGCTGAGCCCAGCATTACCAGAATCGCCACCAGTTCCTCCTGCCGGAATCCCATCTGGGCGGCAAGCGGCAGAAAGATGGCGGCAAACCCTACCAGCTTGATCAATGTGGCGGCCACTGCCGGCTTCACCTTGGCAAACGCTTTGCGGATGTCGAACGTGGCCCCCATCGCCATGAGTCCCATAGGCGTAGCTACTCCTGCCACACTATTTACCGTCTTCTCCATAATGTTGGGCATTGGTATGCGAAGCGCTGACCAGGCTAATCCAGCCACGATACCGATAATAATCGGGTTCTTGATAATCCCTATCAGCGTCCTCTTTACAACATGCCGATCCAGCCCATTCTGGCCCGGCCGAAATAAGGACAGCACCAGTACAGCCATCATATTGTAAAGCGGCACGCTTCCAATGATCATTAGCGGAGCCATGCCTGCCGTCCCGTAAATATTCTGGATAAACGCAATTCCCAGAAGCGCCGCGCTGCTTCGGTAGGAAGACTGGATAAATTCTCCTTGTATGGACTTATCCTTCCAAAGAAATGAGACTGCCGTAGAAATGGCGATGCTTATCACCGTTGCTCCAAAACAGAACAGCACGAACTTCATATTCCATACTTCTTCAAAGTCCACCGTTGCCAGGTCACTGAATACCAGCACCGGCAGTGGTATCAGGAACACGAATTTATTCATCTCGTCCGCAAGCGTATCGCTGATAAATCCGATTTTCTTAAAAAAAAGCCCCAATATCATCATCAGGAACACCGGGACTGTTGCATTCAGACTAAAAACTAGATTTTCCATTTGCTGCATGATTCCCTTCCAGACAGGCATATTCCTGCCTGCATTTTATCCCTTCTATTTTGCAACATGCAGTCAGCATCTGTCAATGATTCTGATTATTTCTTTTTTAATTCCATCCTATCCTTTTGCCTCCTTGATTCGTTATATATAATAGAATAAGATAAACGTTTTGAAGTTCTAGTATCAGGAAAGGAGGACTATGTGGATGCCGATTTTCTTTTAATCAGAAAAATGAAGCAAGGGGAAGATGACGCCTGCGATTTATTTGTTCAAAAATATTATCCGGATATTCTAACTTATTGTAGTCATCACTGTCCTGATAAAGGATATGCCGAAGACTTGGCGCAAGAGACTTTTTTGAGATTTTTCGCGAATCTGTCATCCTATCATTATAAAGGGAAGACAAAAAATTACTTATACACGATCGCCTCTAACCTGTGTAAAGACTATCTGAAAAAGCGAAAAGATATGCCGGTTGATGAAGCCAGGCCAAACGATGAGGCCGGCCCGGACGAGCCCCAGATGGCGGAGGTCATAAATAGGCTTACTCTAGAATGGGCGCTGAGGCAATTGCCGGATGAATTGCTTGAGGTGATTATCTTTTATTATTTCCAGGAACTTAAACTTAGGGAAATTGCCGGGATATTGCATATCAGTCTCCCATTAGTGAAGTATCGGCTCAGACAGGCAAAGATACAGTTAGAAAAACTTCTGGGAAAGGAGGACGAACATGAATCTGGAAGAAAGACTTAAAAACTATAAAAATATGACGCTGATGGAACCGCAGGCCGAAAAAGTGCAGGAAGTCATCCATAAATCAAAAGAAGCCTTTTATACGTCAGAAGAAGGAAATGATTTATCTTATTTTGAGTTCTTACGGATACAGCTCAGAGTGATACAGAAAAGATGGTGGATCCTTCAATTTGTGCTTCTGCTAATATTATGGTTCGTGCTGATGGCTGAATGGGAGGCGGTCTATATCCAAAGAAGCATGGGAGTCATAGCATCCTTATTTGTGATTCTCATTATCCCTGAATTATGGAAAAACAGGACATACCAATGTATGGAAATAGAGGCATCCTCTTATTACTCTCTCAGACAGGTCTATGCCGCCCGCATGCTGCTGTTCGGCATTACAGACCTTGCCCTGCTAACCATATTCTGCGGATCTGCTTCTATTGGACTGCATTTTAAGCTAATGGAATTAATGATTCAATTCTTATTTCCGTTAAGCGTAACTGCCTGCATTTGTTTCGGAATACTGTGCAGCAGATATTCCTTCAGTGAAACAGTAGCCATCTCCTTGTGCATTCTATGGAGCGCAGTGTGGATGTTCATGATCTTAAATGAAAATGTGTATAGACGGATCACAGTCCCTATATGGCTTTTATTATTGGGATTTGCGGTGATTTTTCTGGCTGCTTCCGTCTATCGTACGCTAAAGTACTGTAATCGATATTGGGAGGTGCCCTTTGATGAAATTAAAGTTTGAGAATTTAACAAAAGAGTTTGGAGATTTTACCGCCGTAGACCATCTGAGCCTTACTATGACTAACGGCGTCTACGGGCTGCTGGGCGTAAATGGAGCCGGTAAAACTACCCTCATGCGGATGCTGTGTACCTTGCTCAAGCCCACAAGCGGAACCATTACTTGTAATGGCAGAGATATCTTTGAAATGGACGGCGATTACCGGAAACTGCTAGGCTATCTGCCACAGGAATTTGGATTCTATCCGGAATTCACGGTTCAGGAGTATCTTCTTTATATTGCGGCGTTAAAAGGGATACGGCCAGTTGTCGCCAGGAGGCGGGTTAAGGAACTGATCGCCAAAGTTGGACTTACCAAAGCGGCAGGCAAAAAGATGAAAAAATTATCCGGCGGAATGAAGCGCAGGGCCGGAATCGCGCAGGCTATGCTAAACAATCCGAAAATCCTGGTGCTTGACGAGCCCACGGCAGGGCTTGATCCGAATGAAAGGATTCGTTTCCGCAATCTCATCAGCGAACTATCCGAAGAACGCCTGGTACTGTTATCTACCCACATTGTTTCCGATATCGAATATATCGCAAACGAAATCTGGCTAATGAAGGACGGGAAACTTATGCACAAGGGCAGCGCGGATCAAATCATTAGTTCCATGCCTCAAGACGTTTGGGAGTGTCTTGTGGACAAGAGCATGGTGTCCGCTTTCATCAAAAAATATAAAATATCAAATATGAAATCCGAACCGCATGGCGTCGAGCTGAGGATCATATCCAGCGAGAAACCCTGTGCAAGCGCCAGGCATGTGGAAGCGTCATTGGAGGATGTCTTTTTATACTATTTTGGGGAAAAGGCGGGTGATGAAGATGCTGCGGTATGAATGGAAGAAAGTCTTCTCTAAATTTAAGAATAGAATAACCGTCCTTCTTTTGCTGGTCATACTCATCATAACCAGTATTCTGACGATAAACCGGGTTGAGTATGTCGACGGGAGCGGAAATCATTCCAGCGGTATTTCTGCCGCAAGAAAACTCCGGGCAGAAAAAAACAAGTGGGAAGGTTATCTTACAGAAGAGGTATTCCAGGAAGTCGTCAAAACGAATGCAAAAATATCGAATTCGCAAGCAGCGCTGTCGCAAGATATTGTTGAACAGAATAAAGAATATGCAAAGAAGCAGGGGTTCCAAGGTATTGCGGATCTGATCAATAATGCATTCAGCGAATGGAGAGATTACAATTATTATGCGATTGACACCGTCTCCGCAGAAGACGCAAAACAAGTCTACGATAAAAGAATTTCGAATTTAAAAGAATGGCTTGATTCGGAAGAAGAAACATTTACAGAGGGGCAAAAGAATTATTTAATCCACCAATATGAAAGCCTTAAGACTCCGTTTTATTATAAATACGTAGATGGATGGAGCGCATTGCTGCAGAACATATCAACCTTTATACTAATTCTGGCATTGATCATAGGCTTTCTGGTGTCCGGCATATTCTCAGACGAGTTCCAGGCAAAAGCGGATTCGATTTTTTTCTCATCAAAATTAGGAAGAAATAAAGCGATTCTATCCAAAATGGGTGCTGGATTTTTGATTACTTCCGTTTTTTACATTGTGTTCGTACTTCTATATACTTTTATTGTACTATGGGCATTAGGCGCAGATGGAGCAAATTGTCCCATCCAGCTGGATCTGTGGAAAAGCATCTACAACATAACCTTTTTCCAGGCCTATCTTCTCATTGCAGCAGGCGGCTATATAGGTACTTTATTTGCCTCCACGCTTTCTATGCTTGTATCCGCGGCAGCACGTTCTACTGCGACAGCAATTATCGTGCCTTTTATTCTATTGTGCGCCTTTCCTTTTTTGAGCAGGATCATTACATTGCCTCAGATCTGCTCGTTCTTCCCGGACCAGCTGCTAGAGGTATATATCTCCATCAAAGACTTCGCACTGGTGGAAATAGGCGGCAAGGTAATGGATATCGCAGGGGTAATCCTTCCCGCTTATCTGGCTGCCTGCCTGTTGCTCCAGCCTGTATTGTATCGTATTTACAAAAAAGCGGAAGTAAGATAATCCGAATCGCTCACGGCTTTACTGTAATAACTTTTTATAGATGTTATAATCCTCTTCTTTAAACACATTGAAGATCACCCGTTCCAGCTTGGAGGAAGACAGATAGCGGTCCACCGTCTCTACGGCGATCTGGGCCGCCAGCTTGTTGGGAAAATGAAATTCTCCGGTGGAGATGCAGCAGAACGCGATGGACTTAAGCCCTTCCTTCTCTGCCAGCTTCATGCAGCTTAAATAGCAGGACTTGAGTTCCTCTTTCTGCCTCTGCGTCACCTCCAGCCCCACGATTGGGCCTACCGTATGGATTACATGGCTGGCTGGCAGATTGTATCCCTGCGTGATCTTGGCTTTTCCCGTGGGCTCTTCATGGCCCTGCTCTTCCATCATCCTGGCGCACTCGTTCCGAAGCTGTATCCCCGCCGCCGAATGGATGGCATTGTCAATACAGCCGTGGCAGGGCACAAAACATCCAAGCATCTGGCTGTTGGCGGCATTGACGATAGCATCCGCACGAAGTCTGGTAATATCCCCTCTCCAGAGGGAGATCCTGTCCATATTCTTGATTCCAATGCAAGTATAAATGTCTCCAATGACCGGGATATCCGCATAATCCACAATGCCTTTTTCTTCTGCCTCTTCTGTCAGGAACTCGTCCTGCCTTGCCAGGAACTCTTCCGAAGCTTCCCCTGGCCATCGCACATTCATAAGGCTTCTTAGAAGCCGGCGCTTCTCATCATAATTTACAGGCTCTCTGATGGATGCATATCCGTCATTTTCATTTCTCAAATACCGAATCAGGCTATCTACTCTCTCTTCTCTTGTCATAGGCTCCTCCTAGTCCTGCAAGTATCCGGCAATCACCGAATACGCCCGATAAAGTTCCTCGTAGGTTGTCCGGCAGTTGGCCGGGCTGGTGGATGGAAGTCCGATTGCCTCCATCCCCGTCTTAGGGTAGCAATATCTCTTATACAGCTGGGCTGCCTTAGTTCCCGTCGTGAAAATGGCACGGATATCCGCATGGTCAAGAATTCTCTTCATGTCATTGGCCTTCGGGTTGCGGATACTGCCGTCATCCGCTCCTTTGATCTCGCATCCGGCCAGCACGTCCCAGACAGCGATCCGGTTTCGCAGCGCAAAACTGATCTTCTCCTCCTTTGTCAGTGGAAGTTCCTCGCCGCATACGTCCGATACTACCTTCCAGAAACGGTTCCTGGGATGTCCGTAGTAGAATCCCACTTCCCTTGACTTCGGAGAGGGCATGGTTCCCAGCATAAGAATCCGCGACTCCTGATCATAGATTGGCTGGAAGTTATGAGTAATATATTCTGGCTCCATCTTATCACGCTCCTTTATTCAGACGCAAGCATCTGGTAGATACGCTCCGCGTCCGATACAATCTGCCCGGGGAATCCCACATATTCCAGCAGGCGTATGGCATTCGTCTTTTCATTGATTCCCTTGTGTATCTTATAGTCAAATACAATGTCTTCCTCCCCCTCCTGCTCGCAGAAATAATAATGCTCATACTCCCGGTCAAGCAGATCTACTAATTCCATATCATGGGAGGCCACCAGCACCAGGCAGTTCCGCTCCTCTAAGTACCGCAGGATTGCCGCGGAGGCCGCAATCCGCTCCTTCGTGTTGGTTCCCCGAAGGATCTCATCTATCGCGCAGACCACCAGTTCATTTTCCTGCATATATCCAAGCATGCGGTTCAGCGACCGGATCTCCTTCATGTAATAACTTTCTCCTTCCATCAGGCTGTCCTTTACAGCCATGGAGGTGGCTACGTAGGCGTGAGGAATCTCTGCGATGCCTGCCATGCAGGTATGGATGGTCTGGGCCAGGATGCAGTTTACCGTCACTGCCTTGATGAAGGTGGATTTGCCGGATGCATTCGAGCCTGTTACGATGCTGTTCCTATGCATCACGACATCATTTAAGACTGGCTCATTCAGCAGAGGATGGTACAGCCCCTCCAGATGAATGCAGGCATCCTGGCTGAACTTTGGCAGGCAGTAATGCGGCAGGCTTTTTCGGAATGACACCACGCTGATCAGGGCATCCAGTTCCCCCACAAGGCGGTATACCTTCTTAAAATGCTCCATCTTCCGCTTCAACTGCCTTATGGCCTGGTTATACATGGTAAAATCAATGAGCGTGGCTCCCGTGAGGTAGGTTGCGAATAGTTCCATCGCGTCTCCCCGCATCCCGGCCTGTCTGCGCACCGTGGCCTTTCGAAGCCGCTTCTCTGTCTCGCCAAGCTGCGCCACATGCGCCGATATCTCGCCAAATCGATTCTCATAACCGCCGCTGGTTCCTTTTGTCAACTCTCGCCCCGTATAGATCAGCCCCCGGACGCTCTCCATCAGTTCCAGGTGAATCTCATACTTCTGCTTCATAACCGCATAAATGCACAGATTACATATGAATATCATGCCAAATGCCGTCATTCCATATACATTTCTAAGAATGACCGCCCCAGCCAGAGAGAGGAAAAGAAGCGCCTGCATTAGCCGGTAGAACCAGCCATGGCCAATCTGGAAATCCTCGATCTCATTCAGGACTTGCGGCAGATAATAACTGCTGTCCCTTTTTCCGAGCGCCATCAGTTTGACCTGAACTTCTTCCCTTTCCCTCTCGTTCTCTTCCAGGTAGCACATCTTCTCTTCTATCTTCTCGAGCGAAGCCATATCCTGGGATACGTCCCTTAACAGCGCATAGAGGTACTGCTCCCCTGCAAAAGACTGGCATTGGTTCATGCGCTCGTAGATCCGGCTCATATCCAGATCGCCCCACGTAAGGTCATCCAGAGGATGCAAGGCCTCCTCCCTGACCGCGTTCCAGTACATGGATATCTCTTTATAATCAAAATCTGCTGGATCTGGCTCTTGTCCAAATTTCTTCCTGACAATCCGATAGGCTCTCCTTATCCTCTCCCGTCTTGCATACACGCTTCCGACAATGAATACGCAGATCAGGCCCGCGATCACAATGGCCGACTCCATAGGCAGTCCTCCTTATTATGCTTATTGGATACATCTTACCACGAAACCGCTTTTTTTGCCATGCAAAGACTGAAAAGGCAGAGCGTGCGCTCTGCCTTTTCAGTCCTATTTTGATTCATTTACAAAATCCGTAATGTCAAACCAGGAATCCGGGTTTTCCGGCGGATTCGCCGGAGGCTCTTTGCCATTATGGCTGGTAAGGAGATAGTACCTTCCGCCATACCGAATGATATTTCCCTCTTCCGGCACGCATCCCGGCGCCCATTCTGATTTGTTGGAATGTTTGATATCCGCTTCCGTATACAGCCTGCTGCCGTCAACCCTGTAGCAATATCCATTCTTACTTTCCGAGTTACAGTAAGCGTTCAGATTTCCTTTGAATTCGTTGGCATCCATCTCCCTGTCAACCGGGATAATGTAGTAGACGCCATCTTCCTCGTAGATTCCCTTGGGAACCTTGACCTTCTCTCCACTGTTCTTTGCTTCTTCGCGCAGTTCTTCAAAGGAAGGGCTATTGGCCTCGAATGAAATATTATCGTCCTTATCAACGGTAATAAATCCTTCTTCCTTCTTATCATCATCGTCGCCTCCCGGCGTGTCCGGGTCCGGCACTTCGCCGCCTCCGCCGCCCTCGCTGTCATCCTTGATCTTATCAAAATCCTGATCCGTCACGAAGTTGTAGCACTCCACATATCTGGTGGAATGGAAGGTTCCATAGCCGCCGCCTGTCAGATCCATATCTACCCGGATCACATTCTCAGGATACAGGGATTGGTCTGCACGGGCAAACTTAAGGCTGCTGATCTTAAATCCCATGTACACGCCTTCATCAAAGCTCCAGTCCACCTCCTTGTAAACCGTCTCTTTAGTCGAAGTTCCCGTCTCGTTTTCCACATCATACATAACCGGATAGTAGTGGATCACCATCTTCTGATCCTTGCTGGTAATATAGATGTGGCTTCCCGTGCGGTCGTACAGGTCGATGGTCGCGCCTGCGTCCTTAATCCACAGCGTGACTCCGTCATTGTCCTCCCCTGCCTCTTCATACTGCACGCCTACCTGTGCCCCTTCTATCTCTCCTGTAATCTTTTCCAGCAGGGTATCGGATACCTGGCGGGCATTATTCAGTCCTCTGACTTGATGATATACTTTGATGGATGTGGAGATAATCTGGCAGGTTCCCGCGGCAAACAAGCCGATCAAGGCAAAGGTAATCACAAGTTCCACCAAAGTGGCACCCTTCCTGCCTCTAAGCAGGCTTCTTAAAGTATGCAATTGTCTTTTTCTGCCATTCTTATGCCCCATCATATCAACTGCTCCTGTTTTTAATCGATCTGTTTCTAATCGGTCTCTTCCTCTGGACCGTCCTCTGGTTCTTCCGGCTCCACATAGACAGTATATCTGCTCATCTTCGTACCGCCCGCGTCATCATACTTTTGTATCTTCCCTTTCGGAAGCGCGATGGTCAGATCCCTGACCTTCGTATTATTAGTACTCGTCTTTTCCTTGTCCAGTACCAGGGAAATGTCCTCGCTTACAACTTTGCGTTTCTTTCTCTCTTCTGTCTGGTAGTACTTCTCGTCAAATGCCTCAGTCTTTTCAATCGTTGACTTGGAACGGTTCAAAAGGCTGATGGAGGTGGTCACGACCTTGGTAAACATCGCCATCAGCAGCATGACGATCAGAAAAGCGATCATAACCTCTACCATGGAAGTTCCGGCATTGCGCCATCTTCTGTCCTGCTTCTTCTTTCTCATGCCAGTCCCTCCTTCCTATTCTCTCTGGGCCAGCGAGAATGTCCACTTCTCGCCAGTCTGGATCAGGTGCTTCCCATCCAGCATCTCTTCCCCCGCTCCCCCATAGTTTGCCGGGTTTTCATCGATGGTCAGTTCATAGGTGGAGGTAATGATGCTCTTTAACTTTCCTTTCTGACAAGTCACTTGAACGACAAAGGAGGTGTCCTCCTTTTCCGCGTCGTTCTCGCCTTCCCAGTACATTTTCACGGAAATATCATCTAAGGCATCCGCTACCGCTTCTTTTCCTGTCCCGGTATTAATGTCAAAGTACCGGTACGCATATGCCGCCGTGTGACCTCGCTCTTCTTCATTATAATAAGGCCAGTCGGACTGCCACAGGTTGAAGCGCAGGTAGAACCACAGAGGGCTTTCTCCCGCCTCATAGGCAGTTTTCATCTCATCGTAAGTGGAAAAATCCACATCCGTGCCTGTAATCTCTTCCTCCAGCTCCCTGCTCAGGCTCTGGGCCATCTCCTTGCACTGCTCCATTCCCTGCTGCTTATTGGCTGTGGCAAATAAGGAATAGGATACCAGCAGCAGGGCAAGGGTTAACATCGTCAATACCATCATAATCACGATTGCTATCAGGAGGGCTGAGCCCTCTTTTTGTTTTAACGCCTTTTTCTTCATTACCGGTATCCCTTCTTTTTATCAATCTCTTCTTAGCATGATTGCTTTCTTGTCTAGTTTATCTTCACGATCTCTACGCTGCTGTTAAACGTAACTGCTACATTCTGCCCATTTACACTGACTATAGCGGACTGCTCAGGCACTTGCAGCGTATAGCTCATCCATCCGCCCGCATTTGTGACTTCCAATACTGCCTGCGCCATGATCGATGGATCTTCGTTGGCGGAAAGGGTTGCCAGTACATGCCTGCCCTCTCCATAGGCTGATGTCTCGAACGCCTGGCCGCCAATCCAGATCTGATAGATAGCTGCCGGATTGTCCTGTTCCCAGGTCTGCGCCGCCATAGGCACAGACGGGCTGCCCGCATCTGACGCTCCGCCGTCTCCGTCTTCCCCGCTATCAGCGGATGGATCATTTAACTGCTGCGGATCTGCCAGTTCTGGAAGCGGCGAATATTCCAGCCAATCCGTCCACTGGCTCAGGCCTCCCTGCTTGATCGTCTCCTCATTTTTGCCTTCCAGGATGGCCGCCGCCCTCACCCGGATCTTTGCCCCTTGTGGATTGGCGTACATATCCCTGGCAAGCAAGGCTACTGTATCAATATCGCTGCCATTCGTTCCATAGCCGTAGGCGCTCACATAGCCTCTCTGGATCACATTGCCTGCGCCATCTTGCGCTTCAATCTGGTATACAAGCCAGTTTCTTGCGCCCGTCTTTAGTTCATAGGCAATTCCTTCCCTGTCTGATGACTCCATAACCGGGTTCATATTCTGGGGCGCTTCTGCGTACCCATCCAGCTCTACCGTCTGGGCGGTTCCGTCATTTTTACGGAACCAGTCCGCAACCTTGGAGTCTTCATAGCGTAGCCGGTTTCCTTCCGCAATCCGGCCTTGTACGGAGATTTGGCTGGTAAATAAGTCATTCTCTTTTCCGAAACTGTCTTCCCCGCCAACCTTCTCGGCATCCGGCAGCTGGACTGTGAATGTCTGGCCATCCTGCGTCTGTTCCAGCAGTAGATAGGAGACTGTGGCTACCATGTTCGGATTCACGTCCGCGCTCTCTGCCACCATTCCTGTATATGGCAGCATAATTCTATTATAGCCGCTTCCGCCTCCGATGGTTCCCAAGTACACCGCGGCTTCATCCAGTTCTGATACTGGAGTCTCGGGCGTAACCGCCTCGCGGTATGGCCTCGGGTCAAATGCCGGATCGCTGGAAGCATAGAATACGTGATAGCCTCCGTCTCCTGCATTCTCCAGATAGATCCAATCCAGGTACTGCGCGGTATACGCATACTCTGGCGTGATCTCGACTTCGCTGCCTCCTCTGCGGATCAGCTGGATCTGGTAGTGGTCCGTCCAGCCTGGCGCGTCATAAGACAGGCGTGTCTGCTCTACTGCCAGGGATGTATCCGTCTTGTCATCCGTATACTGGCCTTCGTCGTCGTAATACAGGGTATCCGTGCCCTGCGTAAGCGAAGGCGCCTCTACCTGTACTCTTGGAATCTGAATCCACTTGTAATTCACGGTTCCATCCACCGTCTCGTCTTCATCGGACCAGTAGGAGCTTACATTGCTGTCAGAAATGCTTCTCATGGCAATCTTCAGCCACTTTCCGGCATAGTCTGCCGGGATATCCTTCAATACATAGCCTGCCTCTGACAGATTTCCGTCCATCTCCGTAGACGCGTCCTTGCTAAGGAGCGTTGCAATTGCCCCGCTGTTCCAGTATCCGTCACCCTGCGCGTCTCCAGCGTACTTGATCGAAGTATCTTCTGCCTCCTGCGCGTCGTAGACCGCAACGGCAATCTGGTATCTGCCCTGCGTCTCGCTGCTTACATTCTGCGGCTTGTAGGAAAGAGCTATGCCATCGCTTAACTGATCAAGCGTAACAAACTGATCTTCGGCATATGGAAGATTCGTACCCATCCAGGATACATCCGGAACATCCAGCCTGCTTGGCAGCACCATTTCGGTCTCTACTCCGTCCGGGCCGTCCCGGTAAGTCCGGGCATTCTCCGCCGCCAGAGCATTTACCCTGACAGCCAGGGTATCTCCCCGCTCATAATCATTCAGGTCGATCATCCTGGTAATACGCTCCTGGCTGATATCTTCCCCGACAGGGAAGTTCCATACGCAGGTCAGCTTCTTGGCAATGAAATATTCATCCCCGGATCTGCCGAAGGCAATCTCCATTCGCTTCTTCACCGTTCCTGCCGCTGCCTCCTGGCTCCATTCATATATCATGCTTCCATTGGCGCTGTCGTCTGTGACATCTACGCCTTCTTTGCCTCCATAGAGGCGCTCTGTCCGTTCCAGGGCATCCTTGTATTTTTCTTCGCTCTGGTAGTTCTGAGTCACGGCTGCTTCATCCTTGCCGCCTTCCACCGTCACCTCGTAGCCTCCAAGTTCCGGCTGCTCCGCTTCCGGGACACTGTCCCAGGTCACGTCATAGACCAGCGAGTTCTTCTGGACTTCGTCTCCTTCCTTATGCAGGAACAGTTCCGGTTTGGTAATCTGGGACAGGCACAGTTTCAGCGAGCTCTCCCATACGCTTCCAGCCGGGAATACGGTGGTGATGCCGTTGCTGTCCATCTCTCCCCTGCGGCTGACGGCGATCCGGATGCTGGTATAATTCCAGTTGTCTGTCGGCAGGATCAGTTCGTTGTCCTTGCCGTCTTCTGTCGTGTAGATGCCCGACGCGATCTGTATCTGCGCGCCATCGGCCGTCGTGCCGGCCACCGTATAGTCATAGACTGCACCGGCCTTGTAATTGGTCTTTCCGTCCTCATCCTTATACTCTTTCAGATCCCAATAGATCATCATGGAATCTTCGTTGGGATTGCCGTCCTCGCCTGCCTTTTTATGATCATTTACATGGATGACAGGAGCGTTGTGGGTCTTTCTGTCCGATGGAATCTGGTAGTAGTAGACCTGGCTCATCATTGCCGTGGCATTTTCCTTGTCATAGGAATGCTTCTTGACAGACTGGTTATAGTCAAGCAGGGCATTATAGTACAAGGTGTATGTGCCATCCGCAGCACGTTCAATGACGAAGCCAGAAGCCAGTTCGCCAGCATCAATCAGCTTGCGGCCGCCCGACGCATCCATCGTGACTTGATTGTCTTCGGTAACGTAGAACTGCTGCAGCACTTCCTTTTCCACTCCGGCCGCATTATCCCTTCGATACTCTGATACATCTACCGTATGTCCGTTATAGACAATATTGTTGGACATCATGGACGGATAACTTCGTACCATCAGATCGCTGTAGGACTCCCCGGACATCAAATCCTCCGGAAGCGAACTTAAAGCCGTCGGGATATAATCCTGCGTGGTGTCGGATACTCTCAGTTCCGAAGACGCAACCGCCACGGGCACTCCAAGCTGCACATCCACTGCCGTCAGTTCTGAGCGCATATAGAACGAGCTGTTGATATTGTATTTCATACGTACCTGATAGTTCAGCGTGTCTGCTGTCGCTCCGTGGAATCCTACATCCTTGGATACATCCGTTGGCGTCTCGCCGTTGGCCAGCACCACCAGCGCAATCTTATCTTTTTTTTCTGAGTCATACTTGCCATGCGTCAATGCCACAGACTCCCGCAGTTTCTCGCCGCTAGCCTCATATCCGGATGCGGTGGCGACCGCTGAGAACATTGCGTTGCCGTCCGCGCCGCCATAATATCCGGCAGATCTTCCAACAGACGCATTGAAGGCTAGGTCGTCTAGGGGTTTGCCATCTGCCTTTATCTGAATCTGTATCTTCATAAGTTCGGCTTCTATGGCATCAGATGCCACTCCATGATCCGCCAGGAATTGGCGGTATTCCCACTGGTTATCCAGATAGGACTGGTATACCAGTTTCTTCTCATCACCGACCGCTTTGACCGCCAATTCCAGATGATACTGCGGGATTGGCAGCGTATCTTTTATCTCTTTTTCTGCAAGTTCCGAGAAATCAGACCATGATGCATGGACGATTCCGTCCACTCCCAGCACGTCTGTACCTGCCCGCACCCGGATAGACGCTTTCGCCACCTTGATGCCGCCCACGCTGGTAAGCGGGACTGCCGTCGAGGTATCATAGATAATGTCTCTTGCCACATCGCCCAGCAGATTGCCATCCTTGTCATAGTAGGATATCTCATACTGGTAGTAGGACGCATGTTCTGACGGGTCCCATGTAGCCGTCTGACCTTCTATCTTTAAGCCTTCCGGTATGGCCGGAATGGTTCCATCCACTGCCACATCCGTGGCAAAGTATGGATTATCCTTCTCATATACTTGATAGCGGATATTATCCTCCTGGTCTGAAGCAGCGCGAAGGCTTTCATCCGTCTTCACATTGGCGGTTCCCCCAAAGACGGCGAGGGGATTCAGCGCAAAGCCGGCCGCGCCGATCTGCACCGGATCGCTGCTGGTTCCGGCTTGAATCAGACGGTACGAGCCTGCTCCATAAGGCACAGGAACCGCAATCGTTCCGTTGCCTTTCTGCGTATCTCCTCCTGCCGCCGCGGGAGTGAGCGTCTCGAAAGGCAGGCCGCTAAATGCTGCTCCTGTTCGAGTCAGTCCCTCATCCAGCGTATAGTTTGTTCCATTCGTCGTTCCGCCCTGGCCGCTGGCATACTCGACGCCGTCCACATTGCCATGGAAGATAGCCCGGATCAGACAGGCGTTTACCTTGCTTCCTCCATTATTCAAAGACTTCGTAATCCTTATCTCCACGCGTCTGGCAGTCACCGTACCGGCAGCGATCTGCTCCTTTTCATTCTTTGCCACATCCGCGTGGGTAGCGGCATCCTTATTATTCTCTACTTTCTGGTATGTCTTTAACGTTCCTCCCGAAGTGTACCGGCTATAGAGGACTTCATAGTCCTGCACGCGCCCATCATTTCCATTGCGGTTCCAGTACAGATCCAGGGAAGATAATTCGATATCCCTATTAAATGTAAATACATAGGTGGCCGCCGTACCGGTCTCTTTTACCTTATCACTGCTGAAATACGCCCGGTTAGCGTCCTTAAGCCCGGCAGCGTCGGCTCTCATCACTGTCTTATACAGATTGCCGCCCTTGGCATTCTGTCCTTCATTGATTCCATCCGCCACTACCGACTTCACATAGAACTTCTCCGGCTTTTCTGTCGTGACTTTGCCGTCCTTATCGTAATATACCGAATTTTCCTGGCCGGAATCCTGGCCCAGGTAATAATTCCTCCCTTGGTCCGCCGCCTTATATGTCAGGGCGATCGGATAGTCGAGGTCTGCCAGGCCAAAGCAGTCTTGTATCGTTATGGCCGTTCCCAACTTCGTAGGAACCATGCCGCCAATCTTTGAGCTGTTTATCCCAAAGCCATAATTATTACAGCCTATGATCGTCGAATTGCCACTGATGCTGCCAGTGATGCCAAGCATCCCGCCGCTGTTTCCATTGGCGCTAAGAAGCCCGGTATTGACGCATTTACGGAGATGGACTTCCGCCGCTTTCTGGCTGGCGAATCCAATCATTCCGCCACTGCTGGCTCCAGTGATGGTGCCATGATTTGCACATCTTGTGATAGTTACGGAGCCAAATGTAGTCCTTAGGTCATACAGGCAGCCGACCATTCCTCCGGCACCCTGGCCATCGTTGTCGCTGGTGGTGATCTTTCCATAATTCACGCAGTCAGACAGGGTTCCGCCGTAATATTTCCATACGCCGATCATGCCGCCGACTCTCCGGCGTCCATAGATATTCCCGTAATTCTTACAGTTCTGTATGGTATAACTCTTGCTTGTGGCGCACTCCATACGCCCAATCATGCCACCAACGCCATTGCTTCCGCTGGCAGTCTTTTCCACCGCGGCCCGGTTCGTGCAGTAGGAAAGGCCGCTTTCACCAGCCTGGTATCCGATGATGCCTCCGCACCCATTATCCTGGGCATTCTGCGGCGCGAACACGATCCAGTCCTTTCCGGTGGCCGCATTCTGGATTCTTCCGGACTTGCGGTTATATCCAGCAATGCCGCCCACATGGCCGCGGTAATTCTCCACGATCACGCTGGTATCATCAATCTGCGGATCAAAGTCGCTGGCATCCGTCCGGCCATCCCCGGCTTCCTGACGGCTATAGCCAATGAAGGAGATGCTTCCGTTATTCAGGCCTGCCACGCCGCCGCTATGGGCGTAGGCCGTGGTGGAATCTCCGGTGCCTACATAGACGCTTGCCTTGCTGTCCTTCTTTTTAACAGTCATTCCGTCAAAATTCAGGCCATATTTCGTATCACTGCCAAACGTGATCCTGGAAATGTCCGCGCCAAGCCCGTTGACTCCGGCCACTCCGCCTACATTCGCCACGTTGTTGGCGTCTCCAAGTCCGGTAATCTTCGCTTCGCTTACCTTGCAGTCTTCAATGGTTCCCTGGCTCAGCGCCTGATCCTCTCCGTTGACTCCCGCAATCCCGCCGTATCCGTAGATGACGGCTCCGTTCGATTCCTGATCCGTATTTGGATCATAGGTAGGCGTATTCTGCGGATCGTTGCCCGTGCCGCTGACGCTGCCGCTAAACTCATACCAGGAGACATGGCTTAGATTCTTCCCTGCAACGCCTCCCATATTGCCAAAATATGCTTGCTCTGTGCTGGCAAAAGATAGTTTTGCGCGCACCTTGCTGTAGGTTCCTTCTGTTCCGCGGATCTCGCCGCTGTTAACGCCTGCGATTCCTCCCATGTCTACCTGGGCGGACATGGACTTCAGGATGACTTCATTGGATTCATTTCCCACATTGCAGCTGGTGATCGTCCCTTTATTCTCTGCCGCAATTCCACCTAACATGCTCTGCTTGCTGCCAGCCAGATTATACAGCTGGATGTAAGATACATCGGTGCTGTCTATGGTTCCTTCATTGATGCCGCAGACTCCGCCTGCCTTTTCCTTACTCTCAAAGACCAGATAGCCCAGCCCTCCCTGGGCGGTTACCTGACAAGAGGCAATCGTGGAGGCATTGACTCCGCTGATTCCTCCGCAGATACCGTTCTGGGCGGTCACGCTTCCATAGTTCCTGCAATTTCTGATCTCATAATTATTATTTGCGACGATTCCCCCGGCATTTCCTTCCTGCTGTGCTATGACTGCCCCTTTGTTCCAGCAGTCGGTGATATTGCCGGCCGCGATGCCCGCGATTCCTCCCGCGTAGCCATATCTGGCAGTCACGGATGCCTTGTTATAGAATCCTTCCATCGCGCCATTGCTATTTCCAACGATTCCTCCCACATACTGGCTTCCAGTGATGCTTCCAGATACCGTGCCTCTGTCTCCATTCTTTAAATCTGACGACTGCCGGATCGTTCCCTCATTCCAGCCTGCAATGCCTCCTACGTAAGGGCCATTGGCATTGACGGCAATGTTCAGGGTATCCGATATATCGATCAATGCGCCGCCATAATTGTATCCGGCGATTCCTCCGGCAACTCCGGCAGTTCCATAGGTACGCACGGTGCCGCCCGATACCTTGCTTCCGGTAATCGCCCCGTAATTCTCGGCAGCGATTCCTCCTACGTAGTTCCTTCCGGTTATCGTACGCAGTTCCAGCTTGCAAGATTGAATGCTCCATTTGTTCAGCCCGGCGATTCCGCCCACGTAGTCCATACTTCCCGAACCAAGGCTGGATACTGTGCAGTCTTTTACGATGCCATCATTGATCTCGCACAGGCCTCCGGTGTATGTGCCTCTGGATACCACGCTTCCTGCGTCCTGATTCCTGCAGTTTTCAATGGTGGTATTCCTGTATACTTTGCCGATGATGCCACCGGCATAAGAATAGCGGAATGGCTGGCCGTTATAGTCGGTTCTTCCAGGCTGCTCGTTCTCATTGATCACCGCTGCCCTGGCCGTAACCGGCGTCTTATTGACAATGTTCCTTACCAGCAGGGTCGTTCCCTGGTCGTTGTAGCCCAGGACGCCGCCCACATGAATGCCTGCGGTGATCCCGCCGAACTTCGTATGGCTCTCGGAGGCCCCATTGCCGCTGATGATCAATCCGCTGCCTGAATCCGCTGCGGGATAGACTCTGTCAAACAGTCCCTGGGGATCTGCCAGCGCAGTCAGGTCTGCCACCGCCTCCAGCTGGTGGATGCTCTCATTGGCTGACGCCTGTATGATTCCTTTGTCCACGCCCGGCGATACCAGCCTGTTATATCCGATAAATCCGCCGGCAAATGCTCCGTCGGCTTCTAATTCTCCTAAGAAGTTATCTGTACGGAATCCGGCTTCGATGACGCCGCCAGCCGGAACCACATTGCCTCCGATCGTACCGCCCACGCAGAACCGTCCCTTCACCTGATTTGGATTGGACTCGATAAATCTTGGGCTTGTGCCATCCATCAGAAGGTTAATGGACGCGTTGAATCCTGCAAAACCGCCGATATAGCAGCCTTCCCCATCGACGTACCCACCGGTCATGGCATAGTTGGCCACAGCCGCATCTACGTCGTTGTAGCCTACGACTCCGCCGACGAAATTGCCGCCGGTCAGATTGCATACCAGAGAAACCTTCTTATCGCTGGCGATGATTCCGTCATTGTAGCCCGCGATGCCGCCTGTATAATTGGCACGGAACAGCCCGGAATCCACCAACTGCCTGGCGTCGTTCGAACCGGATATGACGACTTCGCTGCTGCAATTATGGATAACCGCAGAGTTCCCGCCTGACGTTCCGCTTTTTTCCGGATCTCCATTGCAGCCCGCGATTCCTCCCGCGTACGCTTCCTGCGCCGCAACGAATCCGCGGTTTAGCCAGCCGGATATGGTTCCGTCCGCCGGATTGGCGCCAATGATGCCGCCTACGCGCCTCTTGCCTATGACGTGGGCCGCGTTCACGCCTTTCTTCGCGCCGTCTCCGCCGATCACTTTTGAAGTTCCGTCGGCTCCCGGCTCATTGTAGCCTACAATTCCTCCCACGTACTCCTCGCCGAAGATGTATCCTTCTTTGGAATTGCTTTCTTTTTCCGTATTGCAGCCAACGATAGCGGCTCCCGCATTGGTTCCTACGATTCCCCCGACTTGGCTGCCCTTGAGGCGTTCCTCAAGATTTTTTTTGCTGGAGAGAATCTTTCGGATCTCGTCTTTTTTATACTGCGGCGAACTGGTGCAGTCTTGTACCGTTATGGTGCCTGTCTTTGCCTCACAATGGCCCGCGATCCCGCCAAGGCCTGTCATGCTGTCATTCATGGCCTCGATCTTGCCGTAGTTCTTACAGTCTTTTACCGTGATCGCATTTCCCTTCTCTGCCTTCAGTTCTCCGATAATCCCGCCGAAAAAGCTGAACGAGTAGATTTCATCCGCTCCGGTCACCTTAGCGTAGTTTGTAAGTCCCTCATAGACCACATCGCCGTCTTTGTCTTTCGCTTCTCTGATTCCAACGATTCCTCCCACGTAGAAATCGCCCTTGATCACGCTCTCTCCGTCGGAATTCTTTACCGTAAGATCTTTTAGCGTCCCTTGGTCGATTCCGCAGAAAGCGCCCACGCTATTATCTCCTTCTACGGAGATATTGTCCATAGCCACGTTGCGGATCACGCCGCTGTTCGTGAGAAATAATCCGGCGCTCTTATCATACTTGCCTTCCACTGCCTCATACAGGCTGGCTTTGTCGTTAGCCGTATCATTGATCTCAAGTCCGGATATGGTATGCCTCTTGTTCGTTCCGCCGCTTTCTAAGACCGCATCGCTTCTTAACTGCTTGATGGATGGGAATGCCTGCTCTTTTAGCGCTTCGTTCTTTCCTGTTCCATCCATCTTAGCGCCAGACTTAAAGAGCGCCTCATGATCCTGGAATTCCTCCCAGTCTATATCCTCGCTGATCTGATAAATGACCTGGTCAGCTTCCCGCTCATAGCCCATATCTTTTCTCTCGTTATCCGTATAGTCCTCAAGATAACGCATGTTATAGAGATGGCGGGCATTTTGGACAGTGTATGTCTTGGTAGCCTTTTTATCCACATCCGAAGCCTGCATGGAGCCAAAATATGTATTTTCGGTATTGCTCTGCTTCTTTGCGGTCGTCTTGTAGAGTTCTCCGGTTCCCTTGATGGAACAGTAAATGTCTTCCGGGTTCACCCCGAACCTGCGGAAACTCAGCGTATTCTTGATATCCTTGACAGCCTCTGGCTCCAAGGTGGAGGTGCCGGTCTTTTCCATCAATTCCGGATACGCTTCTTCATACAGCGCGGTGGTGGCTTCTAAGTCCGCCCCATCCAGCACCACATGGATGGTCTCGTCCTTATCGATCCAGGCAAGAATGTTGTATTTGCCCATCTTGGTGGGCTCTGACTTGCCTTCTTCATCATAGTCATACCGGGTCACATCGCAAGGCACTGCCGCCCTGGCGTCCTCATTCTTTATCTTCTTTCCGTCCAGAACCAGGCGCAGCAGCGCCTTCTTCGTAGTTCTGTCGTGGATGGTAAGCTCGTATTTTAGTTCCTGGACCGCCTTCTTTACCTTGCTTAAATGGAAGGTCAGGTTCAGGGTGTCTTCATTATTCAGGCGCACCGCCGATATGGACGGCTTCTTGGCCTTCGTGCTGGTAGCCTTGGACAGCATATCTACGCCGTAATATCCTACCATCCGGCGCTTCCGGTAGCTGGTCTCGCGACTGAATATGCTCACCGTGCCTCTTCGATCATCCGTATCTTTATAAGTAAAGTCCTTATTCTTGTCGCTGTAGAGGACCGCAAATACCTGTCCGTCCTCCGGCGTAAATTCCACGCAAACCGTCGCGTTAAGAATAGAGGTATCATACAGATAGGAAGAGAACATATCATAGAGCGCCTTGATCTCATCGCTGGCCGTTCCATCCAGATACGCTTCATAATCTTTGGCCGTCCCTTTCAGCGTGCAGACTTCGCCCTGATATTTGGACGCTTCATCGCCTTTATCGGCGCTGGATGGCCATACCTTCTTCAAATCATAGGGTTTGCCGTCTTTTCCCATAAGTTTTGACACATCTACCGTATGGAGGTATTCGCCGTCCTCATCCGTCACCTGCTCCTTAAGCACTGTGAGCTGGCCGCTCTCGCTGTATTCCGTAAGCTGGTTCTGGGCAGCGACGAAAAGCGTCCTGGCATATTCATTCTGGCGCTTGAACTGGGTCCATTCTACCCATTTCATGATCCCGAATACCAGGCCGCTGGCAAGGATCAGCATCAGGATGATCACCACGATCTGCTCCACGGTGGTAAATCCTCCGTTATTCCTCTTTCTTCTGTTTTTACGGTTGTGTAGTGTCTGCTTCATCATATTATCTCTTCTTTAATCTATATTTTTAAAAATACTGTTCCAGATCTCTTCTGTCATTCGTATACTGAATCGCCGTCTGCTGCGTGATCTTCCTCTGGGAAACCAGCCGCATCAGATCCATGTTAAGCGTATGCATTCCAAGCGCGCTGCCCGACTGCATGACGCTGGCCATCTGGTGGCTTTTGCTCTCCCGGATCAGGTTGCACACCGCGTCCGTCCCCATCAGAATCTCCGTTCCTGCTATCCTGCCTTGCCCGTCTGCCGTAGGCATGAGGCATTGGGTGATAACGCCTTTGATCACGCTGGAGAGCTGGGTCCTTATCTGGTTCTGGCTTCCGCCCGGGCAGGCGTCTATGACACGGTCGATGGTCTGCGCCGCGCCTGTCGTATGAAGGGTGGACAATACCAGATGTCCGGTCTCCGCCGCCGTCAATGCAGCAGATATGGTCTCGTAGTCCCGCATCTCTCCCACCAGGATGATATCCGGGTCTTCACGGAGCGCGCTTCTTAGGGCTGACGCAAAACTGATGACATCCTGTCCGGTCTCCCTCTGATGAATCAGCGCCTTCTTTCCTACATACGTATATTCGATCGGATCCTCGATGGTAATGATGTGGGTAGATTTCGTCTGATTAATGTACTCAATCATGGAGGCAAGGGTCGTAGACTTTCCACTGCCGGTTGGCCCGGTCACAAGGATCAGCCCCCTGGGCTCCTGGGCAAGTTTATAGAGCTGGTCCGGAAGGTTCAGTTCTTCCAGGGTCGGTATATAACTGTTCAGAAGCCGGATGGTTGCCGCAATCCTCTTCTGGGTACGAAACACGTTCACCCTCTGACGGTTGCCGTCCTCCGTCTGGATGGCAAAGTCAATATCATATCCTTCGTCCAGCCGCTTCTTCTGTCCTTCATCCAGAAGGCCATACAGCATCTCTTCTGTCTCCTCTGGCGTAGGCTGCATGGGTGCATGTACCAGCGTGCCTTTTACCCGGTACAGAAGATACAGTCCCTTCGTGATATGAATATCCGACGCATTGGCCTCTCTTGCCGCCATTATAATCTTATCAATCTCTCTCATCAGATTCCCTCTCCTATCTACGTCCTACGAATAGTACGCTACTTTCCTCAATTCCTCGATGGTAGTGATTCCCTGCTCCACCATCTCGATGCCGCATTCTTTCAGGGTCTTCATATGCTGATGGTCTATAGCATACTGCAGGATCTCTTCCGCAGAAGCCTCCTCAATAATCATCTTGCGGATCTGCTTGTCAATATAGAGAATCTCATGGATGGCGATCCTCCCGCGGTAACCGGTATAATTGCATGCCGGGCACCCCTTTGGCCTCATGATCCTGCTGGCGGCCGGGCTTAGCATGGCTGCCTCTTCCTCCGTCGGCTCTGCCTCCTCGGCACATTCCGGACATACCTTTCTCATCAGCCGCTGCGCGATGATCCCCACCAGCGAGCTGGATACCATATAGGGTACCAGTCCCATGTCTTCCAGTCTTGCAATGGATGACACCGCATCATTGGTATGCAAGGTGGAGAACACTAGATGTCCCGTTATAGCCGCTCTTACGGATATGGACGCAATCTCCACGTCTCGGGTCTCGCCTACCATGATCACGTCCGGGTCTTGTCTGAGAAGCGCCCGAAGCCCGGCTTCAAAAGTAAGGCCTGCCTGATTATTCACCTGCATCTGGTTCACCTTTGGAAGATTCTTCTCAACCGGATCCTCAATCGTGGATATATTGACCGGACGCCTGCTTATTTCCTCCAGAATCATATATAAAGTCGTGGTCTTTCCCGAGCCGGTAGGGCCGGTAAAGTAGATGATGCCATTGGGGGACTGCAGCATTTTCTCAAGTTTGAGATAATCGGATTCCTCCATGCCGAAGGTCTTCGGATAATCAATATTGGCATTGCTGGTCAGAAGCCTTAAGACGGCCTTTTCCCCAAATACCGTAGGAATTACGGACACACGGATGTTCACGTATTCCCCTTCTATCTTGGTCCTGAAATGACCGTCCTGCGGAATTCTACGCTCCGCGATATCCATATCTCCCAGAATCTTAATTCTGGCGATCAAGGATGCATGCAGGCTTTTCTGCAGCGTGACATATTCCACGATCACTCCGTCGATACGCATCCGGACTACCGTCTTGTCTTCAAACGGCTCAATATGGATGTCCGAAGCATTTGTATTGTATGCGCGGTTTACCAGACGGCTTAGCAGGTTGATGATCGGCGTATCGTCATCTCCCTCTTCGTCCATCTCCACTTCTTCGATCACCTGGTCTCCGAAGCTTCGGTTGGCCTCTGCGGCCGCCCGCCTTGCCCCCACTTCCGAGTAATAGTAATTGATGGCTTTGAGCAGTTCCTCCCGCCCGCACAGGCACATCTCCAGCTGCATGCCAGTAAGCTGGCGTATATCTTCGATTCCGTAGAAGTTCATAGGGTCATTGAGCGCCACCGTCAGACTGCCGTCCTTTTCATGGAGCGCAAGCATCTCATACTTCTCTGCCAGGGGCCGGGGGATCTTCTGTACCGCCTCGATCTGTATCTCCATATTCGACAGGTCAATGACCGGCATATCCAGACGCTGTCCCAGCGCCTGCAGAAGCTGGTTCTCGCTGATGCATCCAAGGGCGATCAGCGCTCCGCCGATACGCACTCCCTTATGCTCCTTCTGATATGCGATGGCCTCCCCGATCTGCGCATCCGATACATATCCATATTCTTTTAAAATATCGCCGATTCTCAGATTCCTGATGTTTTTCTCCATAACTATCCCTGCTATTTTTCTGCCGCGTCCGCGTTTTCTTCTGCTTTTTCTACGGCTTTCCTTTCCATTTGTTCCAGAAGATACTCCTGGGTATCCTCCGCCATATATAATTCAAGCTTGATTGCTAAAGTATATGTGCCTTCATTCTTTTTATCCGCCTGCCACAGGAATTCCGCGATCCGCATCTTTGGCTCCTGGGACGCGCAATTATCCAGCACGGCCTGCAAAGGTACCCGGCCTCCGGTCATAGTCATCTCCACCTGGGCGGTGTAGACTCCGCCATAGGACGGCGCTTCTTCCTTATCCTGCGTGCCCTCCTCGTTATTCAGGGCAGCGGCAATCAGCATCTTGCTGTAGTCCGTAAGCTGCGTATATTCTCCCAGCGACGGCATGGCAATGTCCATCTCATTGACAACCACGCCATTGGAGAGCGCCATCTCCGTCAGCATCTTATCAATATCCTTGCTCTGCATCACGCCATAGAATTCCTTTTTCATCTCTTCCAGAGACGCCTCCGCCTCCTTTTTTCGCTTCTCCATAGTGGATAAAGACAGTACTTTCTGCTCTTTCTCTGTCTGCTCAAGCTGCGCCTGCGTAAGTTCTTCTCTCAGTTCCTGGCTCTTAGAGAGCAAGGGAAGTATCACGCCTGCTCCCAAGCCCACTACAACAACGAATATTGCAAGAAATACCAGTAATTTCTTATCCCTCTCAGTCACTTTCAGCGTCATTGCCTTCCTCCTGTCTGTTTGCCATCATGCAATTCACTTTAACATTCCATTGGCCTTCTGAATCCTGGGTATAGCCGGTATAGTCCACCGCCGCGAATATGGGCTGCTGGCTCAGCAGATCAATGAACTGGTGTATCTGCTCTACGTTTGCCGCGCTGGTGGAGAAGCTAAGTACTCCATCCACAGAATTATAACTGCTGATCTCCGCCGTTACCAGGCCTGCAGCGCAGGATGCCACCGTCTGCTCCGTAGCGCTATCCACCCGCGGATAGGCAAGCACGCTTCCCCTAAGCCCTTCCAGGCTGCTATTTAGCGCTCCTACCGTGTGCAGGTCGTCATTGGCCTTATCATATTTATCGCAGGCTTTCAATATATCTGCCCGGTTATTGTATTCTTTCGCGTCCCTTAGCTGGCCCGACAGATAGAGCGTGCGCCCTCCCAATACTGCGACTGCTCCAAGCAGGATCACTGCCAGGACGATTACAGGCACCAGCACTTTCCTTCGCTTTTTCTTCTTGGCGGCCTTTGCGGGATCCTTCACGATCTGACTCATAAGGCTGGTCTTGCTATCCGTGCGTATCAGACCCGCGCTTGGGATTGCATACTTGCTGGCATCATCGACCTTCATATCCTTCTGGCGGAAGATCACGTCATTTCCAGACTTCAGCCATTCTGCCTGAATCTCGCTGTCAATCTGACGCACGCTGTCCGCATAGATCTGCATATCCTCTTTTTCCAGCCCTGCAATGTAGACCATCTTAACCTTCTCCGGAATGTTCTGCGCCTGGGCAAACTGCAGGATGTTGCTTACAGAACGGGCAATCTCCACGGAAAAGTCTACCGTCCCAGGATCCGCGAACAGCCTGTTTCTTCCGGAATACACATAGAGTCCCTGGTACAGCAAAACGTTGATCAGCGTCATATCATCCACGAACTGCACGATGCAGGTTTCTCCCTTGATCTGGGATATCATCCCCACCATTCGCAGCACCGCGCCCCGGGCGCTTTCAACATTCTCCACGCTGATCCCCAGCTGCTCGAACAGTTCCACATACCCCTGGATGTAGGAGCGGGGCGCCATGGTCGCGAATACCGTCTGTACCTTGGCCTTCTTATCCGTCTGGCCCGGCAGCGGAAAATACCCATACACCGGATCCTCGATTCTCTCTACATCCGTAAACTCGCGGCTTACGAACTGCATCATCTGCTTTTGCTTCTGCAAGGGCACATCCGTCACCTTGGTAGTAAACTGGTTGCTGTCAATCACCAGGCTTACGCCTTTTCTTGGCAGGTGATTGGAATCCCACAGATCCCGTATCAGTTCGGTGAACCCTTCCACGTCCATGACGGTTCCGTTCAGAATGCAGCCCCTGGTATCCACGGAATAATACATTGCCCGTACATTGACCTTGCTGCCGCTGACCTCTCCATCCACGACACGTATGTATCTATTTGATAAATATACTACCAACATCAGCCTTTTCCTCCTTATTCCATTCCTGCAATGGAATCATAAGATCCATAGATCGCCCCGAATACGGAAACCATAACGAACGCCAGGATTAATCCCATGATGATCAGCATGATTGGCTCTACATAAGACATCATCTTGTTGATCGCCATGTCCGCGTCGTACTCCAGCGCCTCCGACGTGGTCATAAGCATGTTATCCAAACTTCCGGTCTCTTCTCCCACACGGATGGAGTCCGTCAGTTTGCGTATGAAGCCATCCACCATATCCAGGCCTTCGCTTAAGTTATTGCCGGCCCGGACGAATGGGATCACATTGTCAAACTGCTGGTCTATGTAGTCATTCCCCACCGTCTTGCGCGCGATCTGAAGCGACGGGACGATAGGAATACCTGCGGAATACAGGGAACTTAGCGTTCTCGCGAACCGGGAGGTACATATGGTCTTCTGCAGCTTGCCAAATACCGGCATATGGACCTTGATCTTATGCCACTTTAACCGGACAGAAGCGATCGTCAGAAGCGCCTTTGCTCCTGCCCACAGTACCACGATCAGAATGATGGCGATATACCAGTAGCTCTGCATGAAGTCGCTGATAGAATTCAGTATCCTGGTTGACAGTGGAAGCGTATCCATCTGCTCAAATAGTTCCTGGAACTGCGGCATGACATACTTCGTCAGAACCAGAATGACCGCCACGATCATGCCTGCCAGAATCTTCGGATAAATCATGGCTCCGGCCACCTTCGTGTTTAACTTATGATCCTTCTCATAGAGTTCCGCCATCTTAAGGGCTACCTGGTCCAGATTGCCGCCGCTCTCTGCCGAACGGAACATATAGATCATCAATGGGGGAAATGCTCCTCCCTGCGCTTCCATCGCCTCCGAAAGGGCAATGCCCTGGCGGATCTTGGATAGCATGTCTTCGTACACGGCCCGTTCTTTGGGCTTAACCGCCTCTCCTCTTGCGATAATGTTGAGCGCCCTGACCAGCGTGACTCCGGCCGCAACCAAGGTTGACAGCTGCCTGCAGAAATCCGCCAGCACCTTGGGCTTAAACTGCTTGATTCCCTTGGAGGACTTCACCTCCTTGGCCGACAGAAGGAACAGTTCCCCGTCCCGCAGCCGCTGGTGCAGCTCGCTTTGGTCAGCCGCGTTCATGGTGCCGCTTACTTTCTTTCCATCAATTGTCTGCGCTTTGTATTTGAATTGTGCCATAAGGGCGCCTCCCAGAATCATTGTATTTTATCCATACATATTTTCAATATATCATCAGCGAAAGATACCAGTCAATCAGCCGAATCCCATACAGCAGGCCGATTGCCATGCCTATGCACAGGAATGGCCCGAAAGGGAAATAGGCCTTGCGGTCAGCCTTCTGGGCAGCCAGGAGATAGCACCCGTAGATGCCGCCAAAGAGAATGGCCAAGGCTGCCGACACCAGCGTGATCTTCCATCCCAGAAATAGTCCGCAGGCAGCCATCAGTTTAATATCTCCACCTCCAAAAGCCCCGGGAATCACGATCGCCAGCACAAGCATCGGAAGGCTTACACACAGCGCGCCTGCCAGACGGGCTAAAAGCGAAGTCTCGGGCATGGTGAATATGGATATGGCCGCAAGTATCACCATCGCGATCTGGCATCCATCTTCAATCTCCATTGTTTCTATATCCAGGAATGCCACCACCGTCAATATGCAAAAAAATGCAAATACCGTCAGGGCCGTTCCGTAGTTTTCGTATTTATACACGCACAGCAGCGCCAGAAGGCCTCCCAGCACTTCTATCAGCGTATCCCTGATTCCGATGGATGCCTTGCAGTAACGGCATTTCCCATTCAGGAACAGGTAACTGAATACTGGCACCAGATCCTTAGATTCCAGCCTCTTCCCGCAGGAGGGGCATATAGAGAAGCACTTTATAAAGGACATCTGCCTTGGCACCCGGTAAATAATCACATTTAAAAACGAAAAAATGCAAGTTCCTGCAATGATCACCAATATGCCCATTATAATTTCACATATCAATACTCCCATACATTCCTCCTTGCATAAATTATATAGTGAAACCTTTTTTGTTCTTACTTTTGTCTCCAATTCTTAATCATTAACTATTATCCTCCTATTTCTGATTATGAACCTTAGTCTTGGGCCTGCACTTGTTTTATGTAATCTGCCCTCTGGCTGGAGAAAAGTTCCTAACCCCGTCATTTCAGCATTTCATGACATCTTTATTAATAATATGTTTAATATACACTTTTCTTCAAATATTATCAATAATCAACAAACCAATCCTAATCATACATTCTTATGCATTTTCCTGAAAATTTAGTTTGATCATGGCAGATGTGTCAAAAAATAAACTTTATCCTAAAATTACATATTAAAATTGCATAAACAATTCCCCTATGCTATAATTTTTCCAACACGTACTAATCACAAAGGGTAACGCCTGCGTGAAAAGGCGCACAGATTCGTATGATATATAGGGGCAGGGGAATTCTGCCTTTTTAGGACCTGACGCCATAGGCGCTGGGTCTTTTTTATTCGGTTTCATCATGAAGAAGGCGCGGTAGAACGAATACTAATAGGATGGGGTGATCTATGAAAGATTTAAAGTATTTAATTGATAAGCTGAAGACACAAAGATCCCTGACTCGGGATGAATGGACAGCGCTGATTGTCGGAAGGACGCCGGAACTTGCCGGATATCTCTTCGAACTCGCCCGCAAGGAGCGCCACCTGCACTACGGACATGACGTGTATGTCCGGGGGCTGATCGAATTTACCAACTATTGCAGAAATGACTGCCTCTATTGCGGCATCCGCAAAAGCAATCCCCACGTCAGCCGCTACCGGCTTAGTGAGGAACATATTCTGGACTGCTGCCGGATCGGGTATGATCTGGGATTTCGCACCTTCGTGCTGCAAGGCGGGGAGGATGGATATTACACCAGGGAGCGGATGGTACATGTGATTGAAAGCATCCGATCCAGGCATCCGGATTGCGCCATCACGCTTTCCATCGGCGAGAAATCCCGGGAGGATTACCAGGCATTCTATGAGGCAGGCGCCAACCGGTATCTCTTACGGCACGAGACATTTAACGCCAACCACTATTCCAGGCTGCATCCGTCGTCTTTAAGCGCTGCGGCCCGGCAGAAATGTCTCTGGGATCTAAAAGACATTGGCTACCAGACAGGCACTGGATTCATGGTGGGCTCGCCTTACCAGACGCCACAGGATCTGGCCGAAGATATGCTCTTTATCCGGGAACTCAATCCGCAGATGGTGGGCATCGGGCCATTTATTCCCCACCATGACACGCCGTTTTCCAACGAGGCGGCCGGAACTCTGGAACTGACTTTGTTTATGCTGGGGCTTCTTAGGCTGATGCTTCCCAAGGTCCTGCTGCCATCCACCACGGCGCTTGGCACCATCGCTCCGAAGGGGCGGGAACTTGGAATTCTGGCGGGGGCTAATGTGGTCATGCCCAATCTGTCGCCTACCGGCGTGCGAAAGGACTATGCGCTGTATGACAACAAGATCTGCACCGGGGACGAGGCCGCAGAATGCCGCCAATGCCTGGAGAGGCGCATGGAATCCATCGGCTACCGCGTCGTCACAGCCAGGGGCGATTCACTGAACCTATAAACGATTATGCTATCTGATATCAGGAGGAAATAAGTTATGTATGATGTAAATTCAAAACACGCTGAAGACTTTATCAACCACGAGGAGATTTTGGAGACTCTCGCTTACGCGGATGAGAACAAGGATAATCTGGAACTGGTGGAATCCTTGATCAATAAGGCTACCTTAAGAAAGGGACTTTCCCACAGAGAGGCCTCCGTGCTTCTTGCCTGTCAGGACCCCGCCATGAACGAGAAGATATTCAAGCTGGCAGAACAGATTAAGAAGGATTTCTACGGAAACCGTATCGTCATGTTCGCCCCTCTGTACCTTTCCAACTACTGTATCAATGGATGCACCTACTGTCCTTATCATATGAAGAACAAGCATATCGCAAGGAAGAAACTGACCCAGGAAGAGATCCGCAAGGAAGTCATCGCGCTCCAGGATATGGGGCACAAGCGTCTGGCTCTGGAGGCCGGCGAGGATCCGGTGCACAACACCATGGATTATTACCTGGAATGCATTGACACCATATATAAAATCAAGCATAAAAATGGGGCCATCCGCAGGGTAAATATCAACATCGCAGCCACGACGGCGGACAATTACCGCCTTCTGAAAGAAGCAGGGATCGGTACATACATCCTGTTCCAGGAGACCTATCATAAGGAAAGTTATCTGCAGCTTCATCCCACGGGTCCAAAGCATGATTACGACTATCACACTGAGGCGATGGACCGCGCCATGGAGGGCGGCATCGACGATGTAGGCGTAGGCGTTCTGTTCGGCCTGGATAAGTTCCGCTATGAATTTGCAGGACTTCTGATGCATGCAGAGCATCTGGAAGCAGCGTTCGGCGTTGGACCGCATACCATCAGCGTTCCCCGGCTGCGCGATGCCGACGATATCGACGCATCCTCCTTTACCAATGGAATCGATGACGATACCTTTGCCAAGATCGTAGCCTGCATAAGAATCGCGGTTCCATATACCGGCATGATCATCTCCACCAGAGAAAGCCAGAAGACCAGAGAGCGCGTCCTTCACCTGGGCATCTCCCAGATCAGCGGCGGTTCCAGAACCAGCGTCGGCGGCTACTGCGAGCCAGAGCCGGAAGATGAGAAGTCCGAGCAATTCGATGTGATCGACAGCCGTACTTTGGATGAGGTTGTCCGCTGGCTGATCGAGATGGAATACATCCCAAGCTTCTGTACTGCATGCTACCGGGAAGGCAGAACCGGCGACCGCTTCATGTCTCTTTGCAAGAGCGGGCAGATCCAGAACTGCTGCCATCCCAACGCGCTGATGACGCTGGAGGAATATCTGACCGATTACGCTTCTCCAGAGACAAAAGCGCTTGGACAAAAACTGATCGACAAGGAAGTATTCAACGTACCGAATGAAAAGGCGCGCGCGGTAGTCCTGGAGAATCTGAAACTGATCCGGGAAGACAACCGAAGAGATTTCCGTTTCTAATTATAGATCCATCCAGGCCCAAAGGAGGTATATGAACTATGAGTCTAAATAACACGCCCTCTTCCGAGCGGGTGCACATCGGCATCTTTGGCAGACGTAACGCCGGGAAATCCAGCATCATCAATGCCTTAACCGGGCAGAGCCTGGCAATCGTATCGGATGTCAAGGGCACCACCACCGACCCTGTGCTAAAGGCCATGGAACTGCTTCCTCTTGGCCCTGTCGTCATGATCGATACGCCAGGGCTGGATGACGAGGGCGCGCTTGGGTCGCTAAGAGTCCAGAAGGCGTACCAGGTGCTTAACAAGACGGATATCGCCGTCCTGGTGGTTGACGGCACGGCTGGCATGACCCGCGAAGACCTTCTTATTCTTGACCGGATCAAAGATAAGAAGATCCCTTATGTGATCGTCATGAACAAGGCTGACCTGGCCGGTCCGGGCGCAGCGTCTCAGGCCGCTCTTTCAGGCACGCCGGATGAGCACGTCATCTGGGTCAGCGCCGCTGACAGCCGGAACATCCATGAACTAAAGGAACTGATTGCAAGCCTTGCCCCCGTCGAGGACGGCGGCCGCCGCATTGTAGGGGATTTGATCCATCCTTCCGATTTCGTGGTGCTGGTGGTTCCCATAGATAAGGCTGCCCCCAAGGGCCGCCTCATCCTGCCTCAGCAGCAGACGATCCGGGATATTCTGGAGTCGGATGCCACGGCCATCGTGGTCAAGGAAGATGAACTTAGCCGTACCCTTGAGACCCTTGGAAAAAAACCATCTCTGGTCATCACGGACAGCCAGGTCTTTGCCAAGGTTTCGAAGGCCACTGCGCAGGACATTCCTCTGACTTCTTTTTCTATCTTATTTGCAAGGTATAAAGGGAATCTTAAGACTGTGGTAAATGGGGCCAGATACCTGGATTCTCTGAAGGAGAATGACACAGTCCTGATCTCGGAAGGCTGCACCCATCACCGCCAGTGTGAAGATATCGGAACGGTAAAGCTGCCCCGTTGGATACAGGAGTATACTGGCAAGAAATTGAACTTTACGTTTACCAGCGGAACGGAATTCCCACTGGAACTAAAGGCCTATCAGTTGATCGTCCATTGTGGCGGCTGCACGCTGAATGAACGGGAGATGAAATACCGTCTCAAATGCGCGCAGGATGCCGGCGTTCCCATGACCAATTACGGAACGGCCATCGCATATATGCAGGGCATCCTGGAGCGCAGCATAGACATATTTCCATCTTTAGATTATATTTAGAAAATCTTCAGAATTATAACAAGGGATACTTAATAATTCCCCTATACAATAAGACCATAGAAAACAAGCATTCAGGTCTTATCGTATAGGGGGTTTATTTATGAGAGCATATATTGAGGAAAGGAAAAACGAGATACTTGCCATCAGTCCATTTGCGGATCTTAACTATGAACGTGCTTATTCCGCCACATCTTTGATCTTGATGTTCTTCCTCTTTTCTTTTACTGGATGGATCTGGGAAGTCCTGATCCACATCATCGAAGACGGAATGTTCATCAACCGCGGCCTTCTTCTCGGCCCATGGCTTCCCATCTATGGAACCGGCGGCGTCCTGATCCTGATGCTGTTAAAAAGATGGCGCAGCCAGCCGCTTATGACCATGGGACTCATCATGCTCTTATGCGGAACCGTCGAATACATTACCAGCATAGGCCTGGAATTCTTCTTCGGCCAAAGATGGTGGGATTACAGCGACATGCTCTTTAACTTCCAGGGCAGGATATGCCTGGAAGGCCTGCTGATCTTCGGCATCGGAGGTCTGTTCTTCATCTACCTGATTGCCCCCAAGATCGACAACCTGCTTCAAACCGTATCGCAGAAGGCGAAAATGTATCTGTGCGTGGCATTATCCTTCCTCTTTGTTGCGGACCTGATTCGTTCCGTCCTGTCCCCGAATATGGGATTCGGAATCACGGGGTAGCGGTTTACCTTACTTCGATCCTGCCCATCACTTCCCCGATGGGTGCCGCAATCGTAAGTTCCGCTCCTACTTCTTTTGCGGTAGCGCTCTTATTGATCACCACCAGGTGCCTGCCCCGGAAGTAATCAATGAATCCTGCCGCCGGATACACGATGAGAGACGTCCCTCCGATGATAAGCGTATCCGCCTCGCTGATTGCCCGGATGCTCTTATCCACCGTCCGGGAGTCCAGGCTTTCTTCATATAGCACCACATCCGGCTTGATCGTGCCTCCACAGGAGCATTTGGGAATTCCTTCGGAATTCTTCACATAGGCCGCATCATAGGACTTGCCGCATCTCTGGCAGTAATTGCGCAGAATGCTTCCGTGCAGTTCCAGCACGTTCCTGCTTCCCGCTGCCTGGTGAAGTCCATCAATATTCTGGGTGATGACCGCCGTCAGCTTGCCTGCCGCCTCCAGTTCCGCCAGTTTCAGATGGGCCGGATTGGGCTTCGCATCCAGAAACATCATCTTGTTCTTATAGAATTCATAAAAATCTTCCGTCCTGCTCACAAAGAAACTGTGGCTTACGATCTGTTCCGGGGAGTACTTATACTGCTGCCGGTAGAGCCCGTCTGCACTGCGAAAATCCGGGATATTGCTCTCCGTGGATACGCCTGCGCCCCCAAAAAACACGATGTTGCCGCTGTCATCAATAATCCGCTGTAACTTGCTTACTTCCTCTTCATACATGGCAATTCCTCCTGACATGTCTGCTGTAATCCTTTCACATACAGCCTGCTAATTTGCGTGTTCTATCCAATCAATGACATCCCTTAGGCTTCTAAGTTCAGCCGTAATTCCATCTTTGACTTCCTCCGGCACCACCACCACATCCGGAATGTGGATAATATAGCCGCCAGCCGCTTTTCCCGCCTGCACGCCGGATATACTGTCCTCCAGCACCAGGCACTCCCTCATTGGCACGCCCAGATCTTCCGCCGCTTTCTGGAAAATATCCGGAAATGGCTTGCTGCGTTTCACTTTATTTCCATAGGCAACTGCGTCGAAATACTCATAGACTCCGGCAATCTTCAGCATCTTCTCAGCCAGCGACTGCTGGGTGGAGGTAGCCACCGCCATACGGATATCCTGTCCCTTCAGATATTCCAGGAGTTCCGGCAGGCCTTCTTTTAAAGGAACGCCTTTTTCCTCGATATAGCGGTGCTGCAATTCATCTTTGCGCCCCATGCAGCCGTCAAAATCAAACTCCCGTCCAAATCTTTGAAGGAAGGCGTTGCGGATCGCCGTCGGATTCTGCCCCCGGAAACTGTCCAGGAACTCCTCCGTCATGTCAATCCTAAGTTCATCGCCCACCTGGTTCCACAGAACCGTTGCCAGACGTTCTGTATCAAACATCAGGCCGTCCATGTCAAATATTACGCCTCGTACCATAAATTATGACTCCCTTTTCTTGTAAACTATAATCGTTTCTACCGTTCTATTCTATCTTATTTCAATCATATTTTCCATACATTCTGACAAATCAGCGTTTTCGTATTTAAAAAATAATTAAGAGGGCGCCCCTCTATGAATCTTTCCAATTCATGGTTTGGGGACACCCTCTAGAATGTCTGGTTGTCATGCTATTGTGACCGGTTCTTGCTATAGCCGGTAAAGAATTCCGATAATGCATCCAAGGTCTTCACCAGCACGGGAATCTCCGCCTCGTCCAGCTTATCCAGGATCGCCCGGGTCATCTGGCGGTGATAGTCTTCGTGATGCCGGTACGCCTTCACGCCCCGGTCCGTGAGCTTCACGAATACCACCCTGCGGTCTTCCTCGCTGCGCCTGCGCTCTACATATTTCTTATTTACCAGGCTGTTCATGGCCGTCGTCAGGGAGCCTACGGTAATATTCAGCTTCTTGGCTATGGAGGACATATTATTGCCGTCGCCCAGCCCGATGGCCTCGATGACGTGCATGTCATTATTCGTAAGATCCTTAAACTCTTCTGTAATAATGGCCTTCTCCTCCAATTCCCAGATCTCGTTGATCAGGTTCACCAGAATATTGTTGATTGTTGCGTATGCGTTTTCCATTCCCTGCTACCCTTTCTGCTTGACGATTCTTGTTATATCCACATTATACCCTCTCCGGCATCAGAGAATCAATCACTTCTTTTACCGTTTCCAGGTGATCTGCCTTGTAGGCGTATGCACCGCAGAAAAGAAGGGCGTCATCCACTTCTCCCCTGGCCGCATGTACGAGAGCATCCGTAATGCAGTAAGGAATCTCACTGGGATTGCATTTGTGGAGGCAGCCGTGGCAGGAACTGTGAGGAATCTGCTCCCCTGCCATGACTTTTTCCATAAATGGATTCAAGATCGCGCGGCCCGGCATTCCCACCGGGCTTTTTACGATGACGATATCCGTTTCTTTCGCGTTCAGATAGGCTTCCTTGTACTTGATATGTGCATCGCACTCTTCTGTGGTTACGAATCTGGTGGCTGCCTGTATGGCATCCACTCCCAGCGAAAATGCATGCTCTGCCTGCGCCTTATTTTCGATCCCACCGGCAAGCGCCACCGGAATCTGGCAATGGAACTCTTCTTCGTAGGATTTCACCGTGTCTAAGATAACGCCGACTTCCGCGTCATAGGCTGCCTGGTCATAGGATTCCAGCTGCTCTTTGGTAAAGCCTAAGTGCCCTCCGGCTTTCGGCCCTTCGATGACCAGAAGATCCGGCATCCTCTTATATTTCCTGCCCCAGTACTTCAGGATCACCTTGGCGGACTTATCGGTGGAGACGATGGGGGCCAGCTTCGTCTGGCTATCGCCCGCGATTCTTGGCAGATCCGTAGGAAGCCCCGCGCCGGATATGATGAGATCTGCCCCGGCATCAATGGCCGCCCTTACATACTCTTCATAATACCGCATGGCTACCATGATATTAAATCCAATGATTCCATCCGGCGCGATCGCTCTCGCCTTGTCGTATTCCTTTTTTATGGCCCTGAGATTCGCTTCTTTGGTATTCGTATCGAAATCCGGCTCCATAAAACCAATCTGAGCGGCAGAGATGATCCCGATGCCGCCCTCTTTCGCAACAGTTCCCGCGAGGCGGCCCAGGCTGATCCCCACTCCCATGCCGCCTTGTATCAACGGAACCTTTGCTACTATATTCCCCATTTTCAATGGTCTTGCTTCCATATTCTTTCTCCTACATCTTCCGAAATCTATCATACCTATGCTTTGTCAGTTCTTCAACTGACAGTTTCCCATAGGAAATTAAAAACCGCTCCATCTCCCGCTCCAGCTGCGTAACGACCTTATTTAGATTCTGCACGGTATAGTGAGCCGGCTCCGGGAATACCTGCTCCACGATTCCCAGACGCTTAAGGTCTCCTGCCGTCAGCTTCATCACGCCTGCCGCCTCCTTTGCCATAGTGCTGTCCTTCCACAGGATGCTGGCAAATCCTTCCGGCGAGAGAATGGAGTAGATGGAGTTCTCAAGCATCCATACCTCGTCTGCCGTTGCCATAGCGAGGGCTCCGCCGCTTCCGCCTTCGCCGATGATCACGGAGAGTACCGGGACTTTTAAGCCTGACATCTCATAGATGTTTCTGGCAATGGCCTCTCCCTGGCCCCTCTCCTCTGCTTCCAGGCCGCAGAACGCTCCCGGCGTGTCTACAAAGCAGATGACCGGACGGGCGAATTTTTCCGCCTGCTTCATCAGCCTCAATGCCTTGCGGTAGCCGTCCGGAGATGGCATTCCGAAATTACGCTCGATATTCTCCTTGGTGTTGGTTCCCTTGGCCTGGGCGATCACCGTCACCGGCTTGCCGTGGAATCTGGCCACGCCGCCGATGATCGCCTTGTCATCGGCAAAATATCTGTCTCCATGAAATTCTATGAAATCCGTAAACAGTGCTTCGATGTAGTCGCTGCCTACCGGACGGTCCTTCATACGAGAAATCTGCACCCGGTCCCAGGCATTTGCCACCTTGTTATTCGGCAGGGCTGCGTCTGCCTCCTCTGCCACCATCTCTATCTGCGCTTCCCCGGCTTCTTTCTGAATAAATCCGATCTGAAGAATAGATGCTTCCTCTTCATACTCTGTCTCAGCCTCATTCTTATGCAGTTTCAGAATCTGGGACAGCGTCTCCTTTAACTGAGGGCGCTCCACGATTCCGTCGATGAAACCGTGCTCCAGAAGGAACTCGGAACGCTGGAACCCCTTCGGCAGTTTCTGTCCGATGGTCTGCTCGATGACTCTGGGACCCGCGAATCCAATCAGCGCCTTCGGCTCTGCCAGTATCACGTCGCCCAGCATGGCGAAGCTGGCCGTCACGCCTCCGGTCGTAGGATCCGTCAGCACGCTGATATAGAGAAGCCCTGCGTCGCTGTGGCGCTTAAGGGCAGCGGAAGTCTTGGCCATCTGCATCAGGGACGTGATTCCCTCCTGCATCCTGGCGCCCCCGGAGCATGCGAAGATGATCATCGGAAGTTTTTCTTCGGTGGCTCTTTCTACCGCCCGGGCGATCTTCTCGCCCACCACTTCGCCCATGCTGGCCATGAGAAAACGTCCGTCGCAGATGCCAAGGACAACTTCAGTTCCATGAATACATGCTTTTCCTGTAATGACAGCCTCATCAAGACCCGTTTTTTCCTTAAGTACTTCCAGCTTCTCTTCGTATCCTTTGTAATCCAGCGGGTTCCTGGTGGCAAGCCCCTGATCCCACTCTTCAAACGTGCCTTCATCTGCCACCATCTCTATGCGGCGGTATGCGTGGACACGGAAATATCCTCCGCATTTGGGGCAGATATAATAGCCCTTTTTCACATCCTCCGCAATAATGGCGCTGCCGCATTTATTACATTTGCGCAGAAGCCCTTCCGGAACTTCCGGCTTCGCAGCACTCAAAGAAATATAATTTTTCCTGCCAGAAGAAAGTCTGGTCTTTTTAAACATGTTGTCTAATTTCATAGAATGTCACCTTTACATTTTCTCAATAAATTCAATGTCAATATCCCCGGAGAGATAGTCCGGGTGGTTCAGAATCTCATACTGGTAGTCTACGTTGGTATCTATTCCTTCAATAATGATCTCCCCAAGGGCGCTCTGCATCTTGCGGATGGCCTCATTGCGGTTCTTGGCCCATACGATCAGCTTCGCCACCATGGAATCATAGTAAGGCGGGATGGTATAGCCGCTATAGATCGCCGAGTCGATGCGGATTCCCTTGCCGCCCGGCAGATACATATCCGTTATGGTGCCTGGGGACGGGCGGAATCCCTTTTCCGGGTTCTCCGCGTTAATTCTGCACTCGATGGCGTGGCCGCTCAGATGCACGTCTTCCTGGGCGTAAGATAACTTCTTGCCCGAAGCGATACGTATCTGCTCCTTGATCAGATCGATCCCAGTCACCCATTCCGTCACCGGATGCTCTACCTGGATCCGAGTGTTCATTTCCATAAAATAGAAGTTCCCATTCTTCTCCAAAAGGAATTCTATGGTTCCTGCATTTACATAGCCCGCTGCCTTTGCCGCCTTGACGGCCGCGTCTCCCATCTTCTTACGAAGTTCCTCGGACAGCGCGACGGACGGAGATTCTTCGATCATCTTCTGATGGTTCCGCTGGATGGAGCAGTCCCGCTCTCCAAGATGGATGACGTTGCCGTAACTATCCGCCAGAATCTGGAACTCGATATGCCTTGGGTGCTGGACGAAATGCTCGATATACATGGTATTGTCGCCAAAGGCCATCTGGGTCTCCTTCTGAGCCGTATTGAAACTCTGCTGGAATTCTTCTGGCGTATTGGCCACACGCATGCCTTTGCCGCCTCCGCCAAGGGCAGCCTTTACGATGACCGGATATCCCACCTCATCCGCGATCCTGGCGCCTTCCTTCGCGTCATAGATTGGCTCCTTGCTTCCGGGAATCACCGGAACCCCTGCGGCTACCATGGTATTCCTGGCTTCCTGCTTATTTCCAAGCCTTGCGATAACCTTGGAATCCGGACCGATAAAGGTGATGTTGCACTGCTCGCACAACTCCGCGAATTTTGCATTCTCCGACAGGAACCCAAATCCCGGATGTATGGCATCCGCGCCGGTCACGATGGTCGCGCTGATGATGCGGTCCATGCTGAGATAACTCTCGCTTGACGGTGCCGGCCCGATGCAGACCGCCTCGTCCGCCAGCTTCGTATGCAGGGCCTCCCGGTCCGCCTCCGAATATACCGCTACCGTCTCAATACCCATTTCCCGGCAGGCACGGATGATACGCACCGCAATCTCGCCCCGGTTGGCAATTAATACTTTCTTTATCATGCATCTCACCTATCCAATCATAAATGTCAACTCTGCGCTTACGACCGTCTTGCCGTCCACGCTTGCTATTGCCTCGCCTACGCCCACAGGGCCTTTCTGCTTGATGATCTTCGTCTCCAGGCGAACCTTGTCGCCAGGCACGATCTTGCCCTTGAACTTGCACTTGTTGATGCCGCCAAAATAGGCGATCTTTCCCTGGTTCGCCTCCATGCTCAAGATGGCGACCGCGCCCACCTGCGCCAGCGCCTCCACCGTTAGCACGCCCGGCATCACCGGCTCCTGCGGGAAATGGCCCGCGAAGAACTCCTCGCGGTATGATACGCATTTATACCCCACGGCATACTGCCCCGGCTCGTAGTCCTCGATGTAGTCGATGAGAAGGAACGGGTGGCGATGGGGGATGATCTGCTTGATCTGGTTGATATCTAAATGGTTCATATTGCCTCCTTAATAAATACGCACGTAACATTTTTCACTTTGACACGTGACATTTTTCAAAAGTGTTACGTGTCAAAGTGAAAAATGTTACGTGTCAATTTGCAAAACTGGTGCGTCAAATTGATTTATCCAATGCGAAACAGCGGCTGGCCGTATTCTACCGCCTGCCCGTTCTCGACGAAAATCTCCGCAATTGTTCCGTCATAGTCGCTTTCGATTTCGTTCATCAGCTTCATGGCTTCTACGATTGCGAGGGTCTGGCCTTTTTTCACGGTATCGCCTACGGATACGAATGGATCCGCGTCTTCGGACGGCGCTGCATAGAAGGTGCCGACCAGCGGGGATTCAACAATGTTTCCTTCTGGCTTTTGGCCGGCATCCGTATTTCCTGCCGTAACTATGCCTGCCGGGGAATGATCCATGGCAGGTGCATTCGCGCCAAAGATGCCTGCCGGAGGGATTTCTGTTCCCCCTGGCACTGCGGATATTACCTGTACTTTTCCTTGTTTCTTGGTAAGATGAATCTTCACGTCATCTTCTTCATATTTCAATCCAGTCAGTTCTGACTCTGATACGGCATCGATTATTTTGATAAGATTCTCAATTTCCATCATATTCAAGTCCTTTCTAACCTTCATTTCTAGGCTTCATATTTCTTAACCAGCAGGGTTGCGTTGTGTCCGCCAAATCCCAGGGAATTGGTCAGGACATAGTTCACATCCTTTACCACCGGCGCGCCAATGGCATAGTTCAGGTCGCATTCTTCGTCTGCTACTTCGCTGCCTACGGTCTGGTGGATGAATCCCTCCTGGATGGTCTTGACGCAGGTGATGAATTCCACTCCGCCTGCGGCTCCCAGCAGATGTCCGATCATGGATTTGGTGGAGTTAACCACCACGTCCTTGGCTGCTTCTCCAAGGGCGATCTTGATCGCTCTGGTCTCGTACAGGTCATTGTGATGGGTACTGGTTCCGTGGGCGTTGATGTAGTCTACCTGGGAAGGCTTTATTTGGCCTTCTTCTATGGCAAGGGACATGGCTTTGGCCGCCCCGCTTCCGTCTTCCGCAGGGGAGGTGATGTGGTAGGCATCTCCCGTTGCCCCGTAGCCTGCCAATTCCGCATATATTTTTGCGCCTCTGGCCTTTGCGTGTTCTAGTTCTTCCAATATCACCACGCCAGCACCTTCGCCCAATACGAAGCCGTTCCTGTCCTTGTCAAATGGGATGGAGGCCCGCTTCGGATCCTGGCTGGCGGATAATGCGGTCAGGCTTGTGAATCCGGCCACTCCGGTAGGGCAGATGCAGCTTTCCGTTCCGCCTGCCACCATGATATCCGCATCTCCGTACTGAATGGCGCGGAATGCGTCACCAATACAGTTCGTACCGGATGCGCACGCGGTCACCACATTGGTGCATTTCCCCTTGAATCCCAGCTGGATGGAAATGTTTCCGGCTGCCATGTTGGATATCATCAGAGGCACCATCAGCGGGTTGACGCGGGAAGGGCCCTTGGTCAGAATCTTCTCGTATTCCCGCTCCACCGTCTGCAGGCTTCCGATTCCAGAGCCCACGATCACTCCTGCACGGAATGCGTCTTCCTTTTCAATCTCAAGTCCGGCGTCTTCATAAGCTTCCTTTGCGGCAGCCACCGCATACTGGGAAAATAATTCCATCCGCTTTGCCGCTTTGAAGTCCATCCGCTCTTTTGCCACGAAGTCTTTGACCTCTGCTGCCAGCTTTACTTTATAATCTGTGGTATCGAATCTTGTAATCTCTCCGATTCCAACTTTTCCTTCTTTGATCCCATTCCAGAACTCTTCCACCGAATTGCCAATCGGCGTAATTGCTCCAAGTCCGGTTACAACAACTCTTCTTTTCATACCTGTGTCTCCTTTACATTGCCATGCCGCCGTCTACGTGAAGCACCTGTCCCGTGATATAGCTTGCGTCTTCCGATGCCAGGAATGCCACTGCCTGCGCTACCTGCTCAGGCTTTCCGAATGTTCCAAGAGGAATCTGGCTTACGCAGGCCTCTTTTACCTTATCCGGAAGTACTTCCGTCATGTCCGTGTCAATGAATCCCGGCGCGATGGCATTTACCGTAATGCCACGGGAAGCCAGTTCCCTGGCAGCCGCTTTGGTAAGGCCGATTACGCCGGCCTTGGATGCAGCATAGTTTGCCTGGCCCGCATTTCCGCTTACGCCCACGACGGAGGACATGTTGATGATGCGCCCGCTTCTTTGTCTGAGCATCTGGCGGGACGCAAAACGGATGGTGTTAAACGCGCCTTTTAAGTTGGTGTCAATCACTTGGTCGAAATCCTCCTCCGACATCTTCATCAGAAGGCCATCCCTCGTAATTCCCGCATTGTTAACCAGGATATCAATGCTTCCATAAGTCTTGATAACCTCCTGGATAAATGACTCGCATTTCCCATAATCGGAAATATTGCACTGGTATACTGCGGCCTTTCCCTGAGCGCCTTCAATCTCTGCCTTCACTTCTTCTGCCTTGTCTTTGGAGCCATTATAGTTAATGATAACGGTCGCCCCCATAGAGGCAAGCTTACATGCGATCGCTTTTCCAATCCCCCGGGAAGCCCCTGTTACCACTGCCACTTTTCCTTCTAACATAATTCACCTACTACTTTCTCTATATCCTCCCATGCGGAAATGTTATAGACTTTCACATCACGGTTAATTTTCTTCATGAATCCTGCCAGCGTGCGGCCTGGCCCTATTTCCACAAAGGTGTCCACGCCATCTGCGATCATGTTCTCCATGCTCTGCATCCAGCGCACCGGAGAACTGACCTGTTCTGCCAGAAGTTCCCGGGTCACGGAAATGTCGTCTACTTTCTCAGCCGTCACATTCGTTACATACGGAATCTGAAGCGTATGTAATGCAGTATTCTTAAGTTCTTCCGCCAGTTCTTCTCCGGCCTTCTTAAGAAGCGGGGAATGAAATGGCCCGCTGACATTCAGCATGATCGCGCATTTTGCGCCTGCTTCTTTCAACTTCTCTGCCGCTATGCCAACCGCCTCTGTGCGGCCTGTGATTACAATCTGGCCCGGGCAGTTATAATTCGCAATGGTCACGCCGTCGATCGTTTCAATTACCTTTTCAATGGCTGACGCATCCATTGCCATCACCGCGCACATGGCTCCCTCGCCTGCTGGCACGGTATTTTGCATCAGGATGCCTCTCTTTCGCACCAGCCGAATGGCATCCATATCGTCCATCCCGCCTGCGGCCGCAATCGCGCAGTACTCGCCAAGGCTGAGTCCTGCCGTGATATCCGGCTTAAGCCCTTTGTCTTCTGCGACCCTCGTCATGGCAAGGCAGGTGGTGACCAGTGCCGCCTGCGTATATTCTGTAACGTCAAGCTTATCATTTTCCTCAAAGCAGAGCGCCTTCATATCCAGTTGAAGGACTTCCCCCGCCTTGTCAAACATCTTGCCGGCAATCGCGCTGTTCTCATAAAAATCCGCGCCCATGCCGGCTTTCTGGGCGCCCTGGCCCGGATAGATAAATGCGATCTTACTCATAAAAACCTGCTCCTTTAATCATTGCATCCGTCTCTTCCACTAATTTGCCAATCAGTTCCTTACAGGACATTCTTTCCTTAACCATGCCTGCAATCTGCCCTGCCATCACGCTTCCGTTCTTCACGTCACCATCCACGACAGCCTTGCGAAGTCCGCCAAGCGTAAGATGTTCTAATTCTTCAAAGCTTGCGCCCTTATTTTCAAGTTCCATATATTTCTTCGTCATTTCATTGCGAAGGGCACGGACCGGATGTCCTGTGGTTCTTCCTGTTACTCTGGAATCAATATCCTTCGCCTTTATAATTCGTTCTTTGTAGTTGTCATGAACCTGTGATTCATCTGTTACTACGAAATGGGTGCCCATCTGCACTCCCTTTGCGCCCAGCATGAATGCCGCCGCAATTCCGCGTCCATCCGCGATCCCGCCTGCGGCGATCACCGGAATGCTTACCGCGTCCACGATCTGCGGTACCAGTACCATGGTGGTATTCTCACCAATATGCCCGCCTGCCTCGCAGCCTTCCGCTACAAGAGCATCTGCTCCGCAGCGCTCCATACGTTTGGCGAGGGCGACAGAAGCAACCACGGGAATCACTTTTACTCCCGCATCTTTCCACATTTTCATGTATTTCTCAGGATTGCCGGCTCCGGTCGTCACCACTTTGACGCCTTCTTCTACGATAACCTTTGCCACTTCATCTGCGTAAGGACTCATAAGCATGATGTTTACGCCAAATGGCTTATCTGTCAGCTTCTTTGCTTCACGAACCTGCTCTCTTACCCAGTCAGCAGGCGCGCTTGCCGCGCCGATAAGGCCAAGGCCGCCAGCGTTTGATACGCCTGCCGCCAGATGATATTCGGCAACCCATGCCATGCCGCCCTGAATGATCGGATATTCGATTCCTAATAATTTGGTTACTTCTGTCTGCATATTTAAAACCCCGCTTCTTTTCTTATTCTTTGTGATCGTTGATGTATTTGATAACGTCTCCTACTGTCGCAATCTGTTCCAGATCTTCCGTCGGAATCTCGATTCCAAATTCTTCTTCCAACGCCATGACTAATTCAAACAAGTCCAGGGAATCTGCGCCCAGATCATCTTTGAAGGAAGATTCCTCTGTAATTGTCGCTGCGTCTACTCCTAAATTTTCTGCTACCATTTCTTTGATTTTGTCTAACATACTATTTGTTCTCCTTTTTCAATGCTTAATTCATATATATAAACTGGCATTTGCCAATTTATTTCCAGTCAAGAATGCTTGCGCCCCAGGTAAGCCCCGCGCCGAATCCTGCCATCACAATCTTCTGGCCTGACTTCAGGATTCCTTTTCGATTCAATTCATCCAGAAGGATCGGTATGCTGGCGGATGAGGTATTGCCGTATTCGCGAAGATTCATGGGGAACTTCTCAATCGGCTCCTTCAGCCGCTTTGCCACGGCTTCCACGATTCTTTGGTTGGCCTGGTGAAGAATGTAGTAATCCACATCCTCCTGCTCTATTTCATTTGCTTCCAGCACTTCCCGGATGACTTCCGGCACCTTCTTGACGGCGAACTTGAATACCGCCTGGCCATCCATCTGCATAAAATGCTCATCGTCTACCATTTCTTCCAGATTGATCTCAGAAGTCAGGCCATTGCCCTGATATCTGCTCTTGCAAGTAAGCGCGTCTCCCTTACTCCCTTCCGAATGGGTCACCGGAAGATAATATCTGTCCTCCCCCGCCTTTACAACGGCGGCTCCGGCTCCGTCTCCAAACAGGATGCAGGTTCCCCGGTCCTTCCAGTTGGTCAGGTTGGACAGGCTCTCGCTTCCAATCACCAGCGCAGTCTTATATACCCCGCCTGCGAGATAGGCCGTTGCCGTATTATAAGCAAGCACGAACCCCGTGCATGCCGCCCCGCCCAGGTCAAAGCAGGTAGCGTGGATGGCGCCCAGTTCTTTTTGCACCTGGCATGCGGTACAAGGGAGAACCACATTCGATGAAATGGTCGCCACCAGAATCAGATCCACCTCCTCCGGGGAGATGCCCGCATTCTCAAGCGCCCGGCGCCCGGCCTGCACAGCCATGGATACCGTCGTCTCCTCTGTAATGATGTGCCGCCTCGCGACCCCGGTCCGCTCCTGTATCCATTCGTCGCTAGTCTCCACCAGTTTGGCAATATCGTTGTTGTCCATTATGTACGATGGCGTACATGCCCCCGTACCATATATTATTCCAGTCATATGAGTTCCTCTGATTTATTTTGATTGTAGATTATTTTGACTTTCAAAGTATATAGCCATTCTTTTCGTTTGTCAAGTACTTTGATCATCAAAATATTTCGACAAATAAATAACAGGACACGTAACACTTTTCACTTTTGCACGTAACATTTTTGAAAAATGTTACGTGCAAAAGTGAAAAGTGTTACGTGTCCAAATTGACATTCCCCCACCTATATTATATATTTAAACCACAATCACTCAACTCAATCATTGAAAAGGAGTTTGCGCCATGAATGAAAAAAACCGTAAATTTCTCACAGAAATCCTGGATATCACAAAAATATTCTTCACTGCCCTTGCAATTGCCATCACTGTAAATACTTGTCTTATCGCCAATGCCAGCGTACCCACCGGTTCTATGGAGACCACTGTTATGACCGGAGACCGGATTATCATCAATCGCCTTTCCTACAAGTTTGACAGTCCTAAACGCGGTGATATTGTCAGTTTTATCTTACCAGATGACGGGACCAGCCAGTATCTAAAGCGTATTATCGGACTTCCCGGGGAGACCCTTAAGGGAAAGGACGGCGTCGTATATATTGATGGCGCGCCTCTTGATCCGGACTATACGGATCAGGTAATCAATGAGGACTTTGGACCTTTTACCGTCCCCGACGGCTGCTACTTTATGATGGGCGATAACCGCAATAATTCCTGGGATTCCCGCTTCTGGAAGAACAAATATGTAAGCCTTGATGCCATTATTGGAAAGGCCGAATTCTGTTACTTTCCACATCCCCGCATCCTGGAGTAGTATGCAAATGGAAAAAATCTATGTTTCTTTTATCCAAATGGATGAGCAAAGGGCAACGCCAAGTATCACGACTCCGCCGACAATTTCCCTGATAGCAGGCACTTCGCCCAGGAAAATGAGCGCATATAGGATTCCATATACCGTCTCCATCCCCGAGATAATTCCGGCGGTCTGTGCCTTCACTCCTTTTTGCGCCGTAACATACAGGGAATAGGCGAAAGCCGTACATATAATTCCGGTAAACGCCACGCCCAGAATGTCTGTAGGGCGCCATTGTGCTTGTACCCACAGAAGTGACGGAAGAAGAACCACTGCTGCGGTCCCCTGTTCATATAGGCATATGACCCGCCCCACATAGCGCTCGGAAAAATACCGGTTCGCCAGCGTCATGACTGCATAGGTCAGGCTGCATATCATCCCCCACATGATTCCTACCGTCATATCATTATCCAGGGAAAACTCAGGGATGGTTATCATCACGCCAGCCAAAAGCAGGATGGTCTTCACGATATTTCCCGCGCATATTCTTTCGTGGAAGACCAATGGCTCCAAAAATGTCAGGAACAACGGAAATGTAGAAAATGTGATTGCTCCGATCGCGACCGTCGATACCTTGATAGACTGAAAAAATGTGGTCCAATGTACTGCCATCACGATACCGGTCAAGATAATCAGCGCATAATCTTTCCCGCAATTCAGCCTTAGCTTATCTTTTTTCACCAAGACTATGGCAAGCAGCATCAAAGAAGAACTGATTACTCTTCCCAATGCCACCATGATTGCCGGGACCTTCACGAACTGCGCGACTACTCCGGCCAGTCCGAACAGCATGACTGCAATATGCAGAAATATTACATCCTGCTTATTTGCTGCTATTTTTTCACCCATTTGATTTGTATTTTCTTTTCTGCTCATTTTCTCCTCGCTAACCTGCATATTTTTTTCTGTTCTTATTTTTACAAAAAAAGGAATTATTTTCAATCATTTTTTCTCCCTCTCTTCTATCTTCTTTTCCCAAAGCAAGCTTGCAGCCTCTTTCTTTTTACTTTAGTGTAACATTTTTCAAGACATTCTCCCTTTTCTCTGTTAAACTTAATATCTGATGGATGGTGCGCCCCTATGGCGCATCGAATTGCAAGGAGGAAGATTATGTTACACCAGCAAGAGCAGCGTCATATCTATTATGACCCGGATCTTAAAATAGAGGCTTACAATCTGATTGGAATCGTCCAGAAATTCCCTAACCATTTCCATGAATGCTATGTCATCGGCTTCGTGGAAGGCGGATGCCGCCATCTTTGGTGCAAGAATGAAGAATATGATCTGAAGGCCGGAGACCTGATACTTTTCAATCCCAGAGACAATCATTACTGCGCCCCTCTCAACGGGGAGCATCTTGATTACAGGGCGCTGAATATTGATGTCGATATCATGGGACAGGCCGCCTATGAGATTACAGGGGAGAGATATCTGCCCCATTTTTCCAGCACAGTGCTTCGGCAAAGCGACATCACCCCGGCGCTTTCCAAGGTATATGATGCGATCCTGAACCAGGCGCCTGCAATGGAGAAGGAGGAAGCCTTCTTCTTCCTTTTGGAGCAGCTCCTTACCGAGTACAGCGTACCGGCCTGCGAAGCATCCAGAGCCGAGCCTGACCGTCAGATTCAAAAGTTATGCAGTTATATGGAAGCGCATTTCGCGGAAAACATTACGCTGGACTCCCTGCTTGACATGTGCGGATATGGGAAATCCTATCTGCTGCGTTCCTTTACCCGTCAGACAGGAGTTTCCCCTTACCGCTATCTCCAGACGATCCGCCTGGACCGCTCGAAGAAGCTGCTGGAGCAGGGCGTGCCGCCCATAGAGGCTGCAGCCATGACAGGATTCTCAGATCAAAGTCACTTTACCAACTATTTTAAAGAGTTTATCGGCCTTACGCCAAAGCAATATCAGAGAATCTTTACGACTACCGCAGATACAAATGAAACTACAAATAAAGACACAATTTCAGACAGAAAAGGAGACTTATCATGAACCGCCACTCAAGCCACTCGGCCGGACGCACCGGCCATATTGCCGCTTTTATCACCATCCTCATCTGGGGAACCACCTTTATTTCCACAAAGGTGCTTCTTCGCACTTTCACCCCCATTGAAATACTCTTCGTCCGGTTTCTAATCGGCTACCTGGCGCTGTGGCTTGTGCGCCCCAAGAGGCTTGCGCCTGCTGCCAGAAAAGAAGAATGGTACTTTGCCGCCGCGGGGCTGTGCGGAATCACCTTATATTATCTGTGTGAAAATGTGGCGCTTACCTTCACGCTTGCATCCAACGTAGGGGTCATCATCTCTATCGCCCCCTTCTTTACCGCGCTGTTTGGCTGCATCTTTCTGAAGGATAAGCGGCCTTCCCCCAGATTCTACCTGGGCTTCGTGATCGCGATCATCGGCATCTGCCTGATCAGCTTCACAGGTGTATCCGAGCTGGAACTGAATCCCATGGGCGATTTCCTGGCGGTCGCGGCGGCGCTGATCTGGGCAGCCTACTCCACCATCACCAAAAAGATCAGCTCCCTGGGGTACGATACGATCCTGACCACCAGAAGAACCTTTTTCTATGGAATCGTCTTTATGATTCCATTTGTGGCGGCCTCAGATTTCCAGATTACTTTCGCCCAGATCACGCAGGCGCAGAACTTCCTGAATCTCGCTTTCCTCGGCGCCTCCGCCCTATGCTTCGTGACCTGGAATGTTGCGGTCAAGGCCTTGGGAGCGGTTAAGACCAGCGTATATATCTATCTGGTTCCGGTCATCACCACGGTCACTTCCGTGCTGATCCTCCACGAAAAGATTACCTGGATCGCCGCTCTTGGCATCCTGCTGACCCTGATTGGATTATTCCTCTCCGAGAAGAGACGCCCTGCCATAGACTCGGCTTGCAATGCAGAGAATGCATGATCATGCCGCATTTCAAAGATAAACATTCCATAATAAATATAAAAATCCTGGAAGATTTTATTTTTCTTCCAGGATTTTTATATTCTCCTCTCCCTTCCCAATACACTATTCACATATTTCACATTTCATTATTAGCAAATATGCACAAATAAAATATATTTATCTGAAAATTATCGACATCCCGTTCACTTCAAAGTAATATGATGGCATAAACCAAGACATCAGATGACCTGATATCCAGATGTCTAAAAGTCAAAAGGAGGAAAAAAATATGGCTAACATTTATTATGACCAGGATGCAAATCTTGAATTGGTAACAGACAAAGTGGTGGCAATCATCGGATACGGCAATCAAGGCCGTGCCCAGGCATTGAACATGAGGGATTCCGGCGTGAAGAAGATCATTATCGGCAGTCGGGAAGATGGCTCTTATGAACAGGCAATCGAAGATGGGTTTGAAGTATTTCCGATCGCGGATGCATGTAAAAAGGCAGATATCATCTTCATGCTTCTTCCAGATGAATTTGCGCCGAAGATTTTTGAGGAATCTATCGTTCCTGGATTAGAGGAAGGAAATATTATTAATTTCGCTTCTGCTTACAATATTACCTTCCATAAGATTGTCCCGCCGAAATTTGTAGATGTGGTGATGGCCGCCCCGCGAATGATCGGCGACGGCGTCCGGGAACTATACATACGGGGCGAAGGCTCTCCTGCATTTGTAGGGGTAGCGCAGGATGCCTCAGGAATGGCTCTTGAATATGGAAAAGCGCTCTGCAAGGCAATCGGCGCAACCAAGAAGGGCGCGATTGAAGTGAAGTTCGACGATGAGACCTGCCTGGATCTGATGACGGAGCAGGGAATCTGGCCAATCATCTACCATGTATTTAACGAGGCATTTAAGCTTCATGTGAAAATGGGGCACCCGGAAGAAGCCGTTTTGATGGAAGAATATGTCTCGAAAGAGCCCATGTATATGATGGAGAAGGCTGCGGAGATGGGACTGTTCAAGCAGCTTCCATTCCATTCCCACACAAGCCAGTATGGCCAGCTGGTCAGTTATGAACTATATGATCCTACCCAAATCAGAGAATTTTTAAAGGATAGGTATGACAGGATACGAAATGGAGTCTTTGCCCAGGAATGGGAAAAAGAACAGAAAGAAAAGGATCTTGCTACATTGAAAGACTTAAGCGCTAAGGCTGTGAATAATGAATTATCCCAGGCCGAAGCCCGCTTATTTGAAAAATTAAAATAATCTGCTGATAAAAACTACGAAAGGAGGTAAAGCCATGTCAGACATCGCTAAAATTATCTTGTGGCTGATCATTGCAATTCTCGTGATCTTGGCATCTATTATCAAGTTGAAACTGAATCCCGTCATAGGGCTGATCTTTGGCAGCCTTATTATGGGCATCGGATGCAATCTGGGACTGGTGGAAACGGTATCTAACATAGGGACAGGATTTGGAAATCTTTTGGCCGGCATCGGATTGCCGATCGGCCTGGGCGTCATACTGGGCAAGCTGCTGGAAGAAAGCGGAGGCGCGCGTATCATTGCCGAGACGCTGGTAAAGAAGGCCGGAGAAAAATATGCGTTATATGCCCTTGGATTCGCCGCGTTCCTTCTGGCAATACCAGTATTCTTTGATATTACATTTATCATTCTTGTACCACTTGCGATTGAAGTAAGCAAAACGCTGAAAAAGCCGCTGCCATATACAATCGGCGCAATCACGATCTGTGCCGCCGGAGCACACACGCTTGTACCGCCAACTCCCAATCCCCTGGCTGCAGCGTCCATCTTTCACTTTGATTTGGGCATCATGCTTGGGGTCGGCGCAGCCGTCTGCCTGTTTGCGTGCATGGGCGGCATGTTTATCTACTTTAAGATGCTGGATAAAGGCTTCTGGAATAAAGAAGCCGATGAGACAGGACTCGTTGATGTAGCGGATCAAAAGCCTGTACCCGAGAATGCGCCATCTTTTGCGCTTGCACTGCTTCCTCTTCTTCTCCCGGTTATCTGCATCCTGTTAAGCACCATAAGCACGGCCCTTGGAGTAGAATCTAAAGCCATCTCCTTCATCAGCGACAAAACGATCGCCATGCTTCTTGGAACCCTGGCGGCATACTTGGTATCAAGACGTGCTTTAAAAGGAAAGATGGAAGAGTTCGCCAACCAGGCTGTGGCCTCTTCTGGTATCGTACTTCTGATAACCGGTGCTGGCGGCTCCTTCGGCGCCGTGATCAGCGCGACCGGATTTGCCGACAAGCTGGCAGAGACATTTCAGAGCGTAGGTTCTTCTCCCATCATGATCGTTCTGGTAGCCTTCGGGCTTGCGGTAGTGTTCCGCATTGCTCTAGGCTCCGGTACCGTGGCATCTATAACAACTATGAATATCATGGCAGGCTTTGCCGGCCTCACCTCTCTTCACCCGGTATTTATCGCGCTGGCCTGCCTGGCAGGCGGAATCAGCATAGGCCATGTGAATGACAGCGGTTTCTGGGTTGTCACGAATATGTCCGGATATACGGTAAAGGGAGGCCTGAAGTCCTATACCATAGGCGGCGCGTTTATCGCCCTATTCACTATCATTGTCGCTGCAGGATTAAGAGTAAGGCCAGTTGGAGCTGGCATTACGCATTACACGTTCTGCCGGCTCCAACTGGCCTTACTCTTAATCCTGCAGCGACAATGTCTCCCACTTGCTGATGGACTCCCGGATGGCATCTGCCATGTCCTCCTCGCTTTCATGCTCAAAAGCTTCCAAGATCTTTTTATGATTCGCTAATACGACTTCCGGATGCTTTTTGTTTGAAATCGCGATGGATGGTTTAAAAAGAGTCATGATCGCAGTCCCAATACAGGCAAAAAAGGGATTCTGGGTAGAGGAATATATGATCTTATGAAATTCAATATCTAATTCTAGATTATTGACGTCATGGGACATATTCTCTTCCATGTTGAGGCAAATGTTCTTTAATCTTGAAACCTCTTCCTTGGAAATGGTTTTTACTGCCAGACAGCTGACCGTGCTTTCAATAACCCTGCGGAATTCTACCAGTTTCTCGTGGCTTGTGTTGCTCTGCAGAATCAACTGATATGCCAGCGGATTCAGCGCATCCGAGTCGATGGTGTCCTTATGCGGCAGCCGCGTCCTTTTATGATTTCTACGACCCCTACTGCTTCCAGCATCTTCGTGGCCTCCCGGACGCTGGATTTCCCCACGTTCAGGTTCTCGGCAAGCTGGCCCTCTGACGGCAGATAATCTCCAGGCTTTAGCTGCCCATTGGCAAGTGCTTCTGTAATCTTGTCCGTGACCACTCTGCTCAGAGTCTTTTTTGATACCGGCATCAGCCAAGTTTCATTCGTGTTCATAGAATATCATTCCTCCTCTATCGTCTGTGCATTTATTTTATCATAATTGATATTATAATACCACAAGTTTACGGACGGAGGATGCAAGGACACCTTATTATTAACCATCATATAACATTAAGAAAGGATGACAACATGAGCATACTTAATCTATTCTCTTTAGAAGGAAAAAACGCGATCGTCATAGGCGCCTGCGGGGGCCTTGGAAAAGGAATCGCGACCGGGCTTGCCGAGGCCGGGGCCAGCGTATTCGTTGCCGGACGCAAAAAGGAAAAATGCGACCATGCGGCTTCTTCCATAGCAGAAGATACTGGCGGAACCGCTTATGGCCTCCCGGTGGATATAACCATTCAGGACAGCATTGACGAAATGATCGCAAAGGCAGAAGAAAGAGCAGGCAAAATCCATATCCTTGTCAACAGCGCGGGAATCAATATCCGTAAGCCAGCGCTCCAATACTCGCGCCAGGATTGGGACACCGTCCAGGATATCCAGTTAAAAGGCAGTTTTTTTACCTGTCAGGCAGCGGCGCGTCACATGATAAAAAACAGCATACCCGGCAGGATTATCAATATTGCCTCCGTCAATTCAAAGATCGTGGCAAGGCCGGATATTGTATCCTACGTCTCCGCAAAAGCCGGCATCATGCAGATGACAAAAGCGCTGGCCGCAGAATGGGCGCAATATGGAATCCTGGTCAACGCGATTGCTCCCGGCTTCTTTGAGACTGAACTAACCAAGGTGCTTTTTGAAGATAAAACGATAAAGCAGGAAATGTTAAGCCATATTCCCCAAAAACGTTTTGGAAATCCTGACCAGGATCTTGCCGGCATGGCCGTCTACCTCAGTTCGGATGCCGCTTCCTACATTACTGGGCAGACCATTTACATTGACGGAGGATATACCATCATCTAACAGGAGGTGAATCATAATGAACCTACATGAAATCCCCATTGAATCATTGTCTTTGAATCCTTTCACCAAGATGAAAGACCAATGGATGCTTATCGCTGCCGGAGATGAGACTGCCAGCAACCTGATGACGGCCTCCTGGGGCATGTTCGGCGTCCTTTGGCGGAAATACATGTTTCAGATCTACATCCGGCCTCAACGTTATACCAAACAATTCGTAGATGCTTGTGACCTGGCTACTCTGTCGTTTTTGCCGGAGACCTATAAAAATGCCTTAAAAATCTGCGGGACGACTTCCGGCAAAGAGGTGGATAAATGGAAATTATCCAATCTTCATCCTTATTACGGATATGGGACAACAGCGGTCGCTGAGGCCGAGCTGGTTATCATCGGGAGAAAGCAGTATTCCCAGTGGTTCGACCCCAAATTGTTCTACGCCAAAGACAATGACTCCCGCTGCTACCCCGAACAGGACTACCACGAAATGTATGTGTACGAAGTCATCCAGGTATTGGCCAAAGACACATGCCTGCCGGATCACTAGATATTTCCCAGCCATCCCGGTATGTTTATCCCAATTAATCCCAGTATCCCCACGGCATAGAGTCCATTTGCCACCAGCCCGATGCTGGCCAGCACGTCCTTATGCCTTTTCTTTGTATAGAGAATCAGGCAGTACAGGAATGCCAGCATGATCTCCACGCTGTATATGCCGATGGTAATCTCTGCCGCCGGGGACTTTAAGGCCCATTCCTGCGTACGGACCAGCAGGATCGTCCAAGGTACAAAGGCCAGTAAAAATGCAGCTACTGATGCAGGTGTTATTTTTTTCATGACAGTCACTCTCCTTATCTTCTTTCTGCTCTTCCATAGAGCGTGCACGACAGGATCAGGGCAGCCAGCGTAGCGGCGATGGCTGTGGGTATCCACGGAACCAGTTCAAGCGAGAAGGTTCCCATATTCGAGGCAAGTTCATGCATCTTGGACGTGATCAGCATCATGGGATAGCACATGGGATATGCAAACCAGGCCTTCGTATTGATGGCAAGCACAATCGGCACCACGGTTGCCAGGCCTACGCCAACTGCTGCCACGGTGTTGTGGAATAGAATCGCAAGCATCCAGTAGATGGCTGCCATCGGTATGGATATCAGGAATAAAAGGACCGCGATCTGCAAGACATACCCGGGTTCTATCAGAAAGTCATACTCCCATTTCCGGGATGCGATCCATGCCGCCGGAAAATATCCGGCTGTGATAAATGCGATCTCCATCCCCATTACCAGAAGAATCGTGCAGAACTTCGATAAGCACAGCGCAGCGCCTGAAACTGGCAGGGACAGCATCTTGAGAATTCCGTTATTGCCCCGCTCTGTCTGCGTCATAAGCACCGTAATTACCACAAGGCTTGACGGCAGCATAAACCAGACGTATCCCAGGAATGACTGGATGAAGAAGTTATTCTCCGGGCTGATGCCTTCTGCCTGCATCTCAAAGTTCATATCTGCGTTCATGATGCCCGAGATCCACACCAGAAGGACTGGGATCAGCAGAATCAGGCCAATCTTCGATCTTTTTAATTTCCCTATTTCTATTTTTATTAATCGGATCAGGTTCATGATGTTCTCCTCCTTAGATAGGCGGCCCCGCTACCTGCCGCCAGTAATGCTATGGTCTCTATCACTGCCGCGATCAGCATTTCCCTGCTCTTTGTCGAAGAATAGGACAAAAGGAATGGAAAATAAGCCATGCTTTTCTCCTGAATGAATAGTTGGGCTGCAAACATTCCGATCATGCCGATTCCAAAGGACGCCCACATATTCTTCAGCAGACAGGCGATCAGCAGCATCAGCACCAACGACGGCAGTGAATAGGCATAAGTATATCCCATCGTCTTACACAGCGACACAAGGGTCTGCTTCCCGCCGCCAAGCCATTTCCACGTACAGAAATACAGCGCGGCCGTCTCTATGGCAAATACCACCGCCAGGATGAGGGCCAGCAGGATTCCTTTATCAAAAAAGAGGACGGCCGGATTGACAGGCAGTGCATCCATCTTCTGGATTCCATTGTTGACATGCTCGATATGGTACAGAATGCAGGCGCCGATAATAATCACGCACAGATTTGCCATCGCCATCGTAAGCCAGCTGGCATCCATCACGATCGCAGCCGGGTTGCCGGGACGCCCGGTGAACATCTCGGTCCGCACGGCCAGATTGATCACCGGAAACGCGGCTGAGAATACGCCCCCTGCCAGCAGTGCGGGGATGAGCCCTGTCCTCCTTATCTTCTTGATTTCCAATCCTATCATCGTCCCATTTTCCTCCTTCTGTTATCTTCTTCCACCATCGCAAGAAATGTCTCTTCCAGATTATCCGAAGGATAGCCCATGCCTGCTGCCTCTTTCCTCAGATCTTCCAGAGAGCCTTCAAACAGCAGCCTTCCGTGATTCAGGATTCCGATGTCATCTGCCATCAATTCTACTTCCGGCAATAGATGGGAGGACACCAGGACCGTACAGCCAATCTTCTTTGGCAAGGACCGTATCAGCGTCCGTATCTCATGGATGCCTACAGGATCCAGGCCATTGGTAGGCTCATCCAGAATCAGTATCGGCGGCCTTCCGATCAGTGCCCCAGCCAGCCCCAGCCTCTGCTTCATTCCGAGAGAATATTTCTTAGCAAGTCTTTTCCTGTAAGGGGTCAGTCCGGTCAGTTCCAGCGCGTCGGAGACGGAAGACTTGGGAAGGCCCAATATCTTCCTTATAATGTCCAGATTCTCTTCCCCGGTCAGATTTCCGTAGAAGGCAGGCGCTTCGATAAATGAGCCTACCTCCCTTAATATTTTCATCCGGTCCCCCGGATGGCTCATCCCATCTATGGTAAAGGAACCCGAAGACGGGCGGGTCAGTCCCAGGAACATCTTCATCGTGGTAGATTTTCCTGCGCCGTTTGGCCCCAGGAACCCATATACCGTCCCCTTTCTTATGTGCAGATTAATATCGGATACTGCGGCAAAATCTGAATATTCCTTTGTAAGATGCATGGTCTCTATCATGTTCATTTCTTTATCTCCTTTCCTGTTCCATTGATTCTGATCACCTTATGCGTTTATTATATAAGGCCCTCCTTACATCATCCTTCCCGCTGCCTTACATTTACCTTACATTTTCCCGTGCTTGGCAACGAAGCTTATCCACTGTGCTATAATCAACTTATCAAGTAAAGAAGGAGCGGTAACTATGGCTTTTGACTATCTCAAACGAAAAAAAATCCTGCTCGTCGATGACGAGCCGGAACTTCTGAATATGGTGACTTCCATTCTGCAAAATGAAGGCTATACGAATATAAAGACCGCGTTGACTGCCGCCGGGGCCATCGACGCATGTAAGAATTTCAAGCCGGAACTGGCGGTTCTTGACGTAATGCTTCCTGATGGAAATGGATTTGACTTGCTGCGGGAATTAAAAAAAATCTCTGACTTCCCGGTTCTGTTCTTGACCGCCAGAGGCGAGGATGAGGACAAATGGAAGGGATTTGGAAGCGGGGCCGATGATTACATGGTAAAGCCCTTCCTCCCCAAAGAACTTACCTTCCGCATAATGGCTATCCTAAGAAGAAGCTACAGAAACGACGCGCCTCTGGCAATTCTTGCCGGAAGCGAGATTGATTTTGACCGGGCGGAAGTCCGAAAGGCCGGCGGTGTCCTGCCTCTGACCGCCAAAGAATATGAGATCTTAAGTTCCCTCTACCGCAACGCCGGGAAAATAGTGACCATTGATACGCTCTGCGAAGCCGCCTGGGGGGATAATCCCTACGGCTATGAGAACTCCTTAATGGCTCATATCCGGCGTATCCGGGAGAAGATCGAGGCCGATCCTTCCCATCCGGTCTCCCTGGTGACCATAAAGGGATTGGGATATAAACTGATTCTGGAGGAATAGATTATGAAAAGCACGCCAAAACTCATCAAGCGTTTTCTGCTGATCCTTATGCTCAGCCTGTTCTTGCTCCTTAGCTTCAATCTCATCTTACTCGCCACGGTGGTGCAAAAGTTTGCATCCAGCGGAAGTCCCTGGACTTCTGCCGAAGAGGTGGCTGCATCCCTTACTCCATCCGGCAGCGGTTTTTCCTTATCAGAGGCTGGCGCAGACACACTTTTAAAGTCCGCGGCCTGGGCGGTCCTCATTGACGACGCCAGCGGGGATGTAGTCTGGAACAGCGACAATCTCCCCGACGAAATCCCCCGGCATTATTCCGCGGCGGCCATCTCTCTTCTGACCCGCGGATATATAAAGGACTATCCGACTTCCACCTGTGGATATGGAGAGGATCTGCTGGTGCTTGGATTTCCTAAGAAAAGTTATTGGAAGCATATGTATAATACCTTCAGCTATGATATGATCGCGCACTCGCCCCAGATATTTCTGTCCTTCCTCCTGGGCAATCTGGCGGTTATCTTCTTCATATACTGGGGGGTGAACAGCCAGTTATTGAAGTCGCTGAAGCCTATTCTTGCGGGAATACAGGCACTGCCTGAAAGCGAGAATGACATTCACCTTAAGGAATCCGGCCTGCTATCAGAGGTGAGCGCGTCTATCAACCGGGCTTGCGAATTGATCCGTTCCCAGAATTACCAGCTTGAGAAAAAAGAAAACGCCCGGGCAAATTGGATTGCCGGCGTTTCTCATGATATACGCACTCCTCTTTCTATGGTAATGGGCTATGCCGAGACGCTTGCGGAAGATGCCTCCCTCCCTGAAGATGCCCGCAAGAAGGCGGACGTTATCTGCCGTCAGAGTCTTCGCATGAAAGACCTGATCAGCGATCTGAACCTGTCTTCCAGGCTGGAATATAATATGCAGCCGCTGAACCTTCAGCAGTTCCCGCTCATACCCATGGTACGAAAAGCCGTGGCGGATTTTATCAACCTGGATATTGATGGACGGTATCCGGTTGAATGGAATGCGGATGACTCCCTGGCCGGAGGCTGCATTATGGCCGACAAGGACTTAATCTACCGGGCCATTGCCAATCTGCTTCTGAATAGCAGGAACCACAACCCCGGAGGCTGCCAGATCTTGGTACGGCTTGAATATGCCGATGTCAAAGATGCGGATGCCGGATATGCCATTTCTATAGAAGACAATGGTACAGGCATCACCAGCAATGAGCTGGATCGCCTGTACCATGCTTCATACTCTTCTCTATCCTGCGGGCAGCGCCACGGGCTGGGACTCCTGATCGTCCGCCAGATCGCGGATGCCCACCATGGGACGGTGGAACTTGGCCACAGTGCCTGCGGCGGTTTTCTGGCAAGGATTATCCTGCCTGCTGCTCCTTCTTAAGTTCCATGGCATTGACACACACGCTGCATGCCGCGTCGCCTGTAATATTGACCGTTGTCCGGGCCATATCCAGGATACGGTCGATTCCGGCAACAAGCGCGATTCCTTCCAGCGGAAGTCCCACGCTCTGAAGCACCATGGACAGCATGATCACTCCTGAACCCGGCACCCCTGCTGTTCCGATGGAAGCCAGCGTCGCCGTCAGGATAACGGTCAGCTGCTGGGACATGGTAAGATCCATGCCGAATATCTGGGCGATAAATACAACGCACACGCCCTGATAGATCGCGGTTCCATCCATATTGATGGTCGCTCCGAGAGGCAGAACGAAACTGGATACTTCCTTCTTCACGCCCAACCTCTTGGTACATTCCATGTTAAAAGGCAGCGTGCCCACGCTGCTGGCGCTTGAAAACGCAAACAGCATCGCTTCGCTCATTTCCTTGAAGAACCGGATCGGGCTTATCTTTCCAATTGCCCTGACCGCGCTGGAATATACCACAACCATATGGATAATGCTGACCAGATATGCCACGCCGATCAATTTCAGAAGCGGCAGCAGCACGGATACGCCATTGGTTGCGATGACAGGAGTGATCAGTCCGAATACGCCAATAGGAGAGAATTTGATAATAATTCCCATGACCTTGATCGATACCTCGGAGAAACTTTCGATGACAGAGCCTGCCAGTTTTCCCTTCTCTCCTGCTATAATTACGCCAAATCCGAAGAACAGGGCGATCACGATAATCTGGAGCATGGTTGCGTCCGCCAGCGGCTGTACCGCATTGGATGGAAATATGTTGACGATGGTATCGATAAACGATGGACTTTCTACCGCCTCAAACCCTTCCAGCATCCCGGAGTCTAATTTGTAACCGCTGCCTACATTCAGCATATTGGCAAATACCAGTCCTAAAGTGACTGCAAATGCTGTCGTGCAGATATAGAATGCCACCGTCTTCCCACCGATCGAGCCTACCTTGCGGATATCCTGCAAGGAGATGACTCCCTGCATGATCGAGAACAGTACGACTGGCACTACTACCATCTTGACCAGATTCAGGAATATGGTTCCAAGCGGCGCAATATAAGTCTCTGCGATCTTCGGGCTTCCCTGCAGCAGTATGCCTGCGATAACGCCCAGGATCAGCGCTATAAATATCCATACGGTTAATGATACTTTTCTTTTTTCACCTGTTGTCTTCATCTTATGTCTTCCTTTTCATTCCTTTTTTGTCGTGCAAAGCTGTCCTACATATCCAGGCGTTCTACGACTTCCATAGCCGCAGGGGAGCCTGCAACCCCGCCGATGCCGGTCTCGCGAAGGCTTACGTCCATCTTATCGCCGACTTCCTTCATCGCGTCAATAACCTGGTCTACCGGAATCTTGCTGGTAATTCCCGCAAGGGCCATATCGGCCGCTGCCAGCGCATTTACCGCGCCGCCTACATTTCTCTTGACGCATGGCACTTCTACCAGGCCGCCTACCGGGTCGCATACCAGCCCCATCAGATTTTTAAGCGCCATTGCGCAGGCGTCTCCGATCTGGCCTGTGTCCCCGCCTCTAATATAGCAGATCGCTCCTGCCGCCATGCCGGAGCCTGAACCGATCTCTGCCTGGCATCCGCCGGATGCTCCGGCCAGATATGCCCGGTTCGCAATAATCTGCCCGATGCCTGCCGCCACATACATGGCTTCGATCATCTTCTCATCCGGGACATCATATTCCCGGTAATAAGTAACAAGAACTGCCGGAAGAACTCCACATGCTCCCGCCGTTGGCGCTGCAACGATTCTCTTCATGCACGCATTGTTGCATCCCATCTTCAGGGCATTGGCCATCACCTTGGCCATAAAGTCCCCGCACAGCGTGTCCCCTTTCTGAAGATAGGCATCCATCAGGCCGCCTTCTTTTCCCACCAGGCCGCTTCTGGATACCAGATTCGGATCATAGGCATCCAGGTTCTCAAGCATGGACTGCCACATATGTGTCATCTGGCTCCAGGAATCCTCCACCGTGACGCCTCTTTCATCCGCATCCTCCAGCTGCACTGCCTTCCAGAACGGAATCTTATCCTTGTCGCATCTTAAACGTGCCTCTTCCATTGATTGATATGACATACGCTAATACTCCTCCACTTCTACTCTAGGTTGTTCCGTTCGGATTCAGGAACTTCACTCTGATGATTCCTTCCTTGCTCTCCAAGGCGTCAATCGCCTCCTGAGGAACCACCTGGTCCGTCTCTACCACCATGACCGCAAAGCCGCCCCGCTTATCGCGGAATACCTGCATCGTGGCAATATTGATCTCTGCCTTGCTGAGCGCCGCCGCTACTTCCATGATCCGCCCGGGCTCGTCCACATTGCGGATGATCAACGTATAACTTTCCCCACTGAAATTCACGTCAATGCCATCCAGCTTGCAGACCTTGATTCTTCCGCCCCCGATGGAAAAAGCCTGGATCTTCATCGTCGGAACGCCCTCCGCCTCCATTACGATCTGGGCCGTGTTCGGATGGGCCTCCTTGATATCCTTGTTCTTAATCTCGAACTCCATGCCTTGCGCTTTCGCCACTTCGAAACTGTCTGGTATCCTCATGTCGTCCGGCATCATCCCCAGCAGGCCTGCGATCAGCGCTTTGTCCGTTCCGTGGCCTTTCCCCGTAGCCGCAAAGGAGCCGTGCAGATAGATCGTTGCCTTCTCTGGCTGCCTGCCGAACAACTGTCTCGCGATCAGGCCGATGCGCGCTGCTCCTGCTGTGTGGGAACTGGACGGGCCTACCATCACAGGTCCTAGAATGTCAAATATGTTTCCCATTTGCTTTCCCTCTCTTTTCTTATTTTGACATATATCTTCTTCTATTATACTTGGGATTTACGTAGTTTACAACGACAATTTCTGCGTTGTAAATCTGCTTCAGATATGCTAAGATTGGTTACAGTCTGAAAAAGGAAGTGTAGATAATGAACAAGAAAGAAGTACTGGAAATCCGCAAGCAATTCACGCCGGAAAACTGTGCGATCACCAGGATCTGCGGCTGCTATGTGGATCATGAAAAAGAGAAAAAAGTGGAACTGAAAAAAGCATTTTTATCCCTCCCGGAAGAAGAGGCTTTCAAGTATTTTGATATCTTCAAGCACACTCTGTCCGGAACCTTGGGCAAGAACCTGATCAACATGGAATTCCCTCTGGATCAGGAATTAGAAGGCGGCACGCAGCAGACACTCTTAAAACTGCGGGACAGCAAGCTGGAAGACGGCCTGCTTGTGGAGCAGTTCTACGATAATGTCATCGATAACTATGACTATGCAGAAAACTATTACATCATACTGATTCACGCCGTATACGACGTGCCCGGCAAATCCTCCGACGGGCTGGAGATGTTCGATGCCTCCGATACAGTCTACGAGCACATCATGTGCAGCATCTGTCCGGTAAACCTTACCAAGGCGGGTCTGACCTATAACGCGGAGACGAACAATATCGAGGACCGGATCCGCGACTGGATCGTTGAGGCCCCTGCAAAGGGATTCCTCTTCCCGGCTTTCAACGACCGGGCAAGCGATGTACATAATATCCTGTATTACACCAAGAAGCCGGAAGAGATACAGCCTGATCTGATCGCCAACGTACTGGGAAGCACCATCCCTCTGACAGCCAATGACCAGAAGGCCACCTTCCAGGCCATCGTAAGCGACACCCTGGGCGAGGACTGCGGCTACGAGGTGGTGCGCAACATCCATGACAATATCTTCGAGATGCTGGAAGAATCCAAAGAAGCGCCGGAACCATTGGAACTCTCCAAGCCGGATGTAAAGCGGCTGCTTGAAAAAAGCGGCGTGCCCCAGGAAAAGATGGAATCCTTTGACCAGGAATTTGAAGAAGTGGTCGGCGAAAAGAAAACTTTCCTTGCCTCCAACATTGCCAACGCCAAGACCTTCCAGATCGAGACGCCGGATGTCATCGTCAAGGTCAACCCGGAACGCTCTGATCTCGTAGAGACCCGTGAGATCGACGGACGCCGCTGCCTGGTAATCGCGATCGACGATCACCTGGAAGTAAATGGAATCGAAGTCCGATAGACATGCCTTTGACCAGCAAGTCCATACTGCCGCCGGAAACTCGTAAAAAGCAATAATATAAAGTTTTTTGCAAAAAAAGCAAAAAAGTATTTGCAAAATATATTATTCTGTGCTAGAATATTTTTTGCGAGCGGAGATGGCGGAATGGCAGACGCGCTAGATTCAGGTTCTAGTGGTGGCAACACTGTGAGGGTTCAAGTCCCTTTCTCCGCATCACTTATAAGTAGGAAGAAACCCACTGTTTACAAGGTTTCTTCCTACTTTTTTTATGAAAACTATCACCTCTTTTTTGTTATCGTATAGTTATCTTAGTTCATGGAGGAAGACTATGTTCAGAATCGGAGAATTTTCCAAACTTACGCAAGTAACCGTCAGGATGCTGCGCTATTATGATGAGACAGGCCTGCTAAAGCCTGCCAGGACTGACCCCTGGACTGGCTATCGCCTATACTCTGTAGAGCAGATTCCCGTTCTGAATAAGATCATTTATCTGCGTGACAGCGGATTTCAAGTGGCGGAGATTGCCGCCGCCCTTAGAAGCGATGATTCTCTCATTCTGGAACTGCTTGACAGCAAGCATTCTCAAATCGAACAAGAGATACAGGCCCAGCAGGACAAGCTTCGGAAAATCGAACTGGCCAGGGAAGAATTGGCGGGCCGAAAGAGCCAGATGCACTATCACGTATCCATCAAATCAATTCCCAGTTATCCGGTTCTCTCATACAGGAAGATTATTCCCAATTATTATGCCGAGGGAGAGATGTGGAAAGAAATGTCAGAGTTTGCCCGCCGTGAAAATGCAGATCTTGGGGAAGATACTTTCTCAATTTATCACGATGAGGAATATAAGGAGACGGATGTAGATGTGGAGCTGTGCGCCATCGCAAGAAAGACCGGCAAGAACAAAGGCGCCTTTACCTACCGCGTTACGCAGGCCGTCCCACTAATGGCCTGTACCATGGCATACGGGGAATTCTCTAACATTGCCGGCGTCTATCTTTCCTTTGCCCGCTGGCTTTCCGAAGACTGCCGGTACCAGATGCGCGGGCCAAACCGCCAGATCGTGCACCGGGGTCCCTGGAATGAACAAGACCCGGACAAATACCTGACAGAAATCCAGATCCCTCTGGAAGAAATATAGAAAAAGCCTTGCAGCAAAAACTCAATGGCATTAAGTTAAGAAATTTAGAAGAGGCTACCACATAATCCGTGGCAGC
>OLSM01000059.1_pt1 | contig 113972 bp, 139 predicted proteins | sample 1672721 | NCBI WGS metagenome assembly OLSM01 (sample SAMEA3136717, study PRJEB25190) | human gut metagenome
ATTGCATCAATAAATTCAGCTGTTGTTAATTTTGCCATTTTATTATCCTCCATTTAATATTATTTTAATTGCAGCGGATTCTTCTACTCCGCTGGTGTTTCTTCTGTTGCCGCTTCTTCTGCAGGGGCTGCTTCTTCTACTGCCGCCTCTTCTGCAGGGGCTGCCGCTTCGCAGTTCTCTGCTCCGCCCTGCTCTGCGATCTGATTAAGAACACGAGCAAGATTGGTAATTGGTGACTGCATGCTTCCAAGCAATTTGGCCAGCAATTCTTCTCTTGACGGAATCTTTGACAGTTCTGTCAGGCCGTCAACATCGTATACTGTGCCTTCAATCACGCCAGCTTTTAACTCGAGGGCTTTTGCGTCTTTTGCGAACTTGCAAAGGATTCTAGCCGGAGCTGTTGCATCGTCTTTAGAGATCGCAATTGCGCTTGGTCCTTCCAAGTGTTCTTCTAAAGCTGCTAATTCAGTTCCTTCAAAAGCTCTCTTCATCATTGTGTTTTTACAAACTTTGTAGACGATCCCTGCATCCCTTAACTGTTTACGCAGTTCTGTATCCTGAGCAACAGTAAGTCCGCGATAGTCAACTAATACAACACTTGCTGCATCTTTGACATCTTCTGCAATAGCCTGTACGATTGGTTGTTTCAATTCAACTTTTGCCACGAATGGTGCACCTCCTTATAGTATTTGTCCGACTGCGTAAGGAAATAAGTGCTATACGCTAAAAAGCCTCTATATCCAAAGACATAGAGGCATTGTAATTCATAAAAACAGAATCCAACTTTCCTCGGCAGGCGTTTGTCTACTTACGCTTACGCACCTGCTGTCTTCGGCAGTCATCGTGAGATATTATATCATCGCGCAGATTCTTTGTCAATACTTTTTATATGCTCTTACTATTCTATCTCGCCCAGAACCGCATATGACGGATCATTCTTATCATCGCGGCTGGTATTGTACATTTCAAGATCTTTATAATGGGAAAGAATGCGGGTATTATCTCCTGCAACCGTCCTCTTTACGATCAGCCACTTGCCATCACGGCATTCCCAGTTATCAACGTCACGGCATCTGGCCTCTACCGTAAATGTCTTGCCTTCCTTGCCCGGCATCTTGCAGGCAGCATACATATAAGTCTCGCTGACCGCTTTATCGCCATCCACCTTGATCAGGATGTTCGTCATCATATGGTGGGTACAGATCATATGCCTGTGCTGCTCCAGCATATTATCAATAAATCCTCTTCCTGTTCCTCTGTAAGTGGGGCCATAGTCTACCTGGCTGTCCTCGGCAAATACAGAATACCCCAGTTCATTGTCAATTCGGTCAAGCGCGCGGCAGTAAACGTAGATCTGATCCCTTATCGCTTCTTTTGCCAGCAGTGTCTTAATCTCATCCATTTCTTTTTGCTCCTTTTCTTTTTTTCGCGTTCCGCTGATATCTGTCCTCAGTATACAATCCCGGCGGACTTATCCAAAGTCATATCCGACTCACTTTCACGCAGCGGCAAGGACAAAAAGGCGTCACTTTATTACACTGATGCCAATAATTACATTTTACCAAAACAATACATTTATTACTATTTATTCCACATTTTCCCTCATTACTGTATGTTAAAATAAACACAAAATGTTTAGGAGGAAGATAAGATGAATGTCGCTATTGTTGATGATTCTCTTATAGACAGACAGCACTTGTATCACAGTCTGGAGCGTTATTGCCGCGAACATAAAGTACATATGAAAATAGAGCAGTTCGACAACGGAACCAATTTTTTAAATACATTCAACGCCAATGTTTATAACCTTATATTTCTGGATATATTTTTGAACGAGATCGATGGCCTGCAGGTCGCCAAATTCATATTCGATCAAGACCCACAGTGTCTGATTATATTTACAACTTCCAGCAAAGAGCACGCAGTTACGGCTTTTCGGCTGCATGCTCTTGATTATCTTCTGAAGCCTTTTTCCTATGAATATCTGGAAGAGGCAATGCAGAGATATGAGCGCGCTTCCAAACGCTTCGAGCACTACATCGAACTGAAAGAAGGACGGCACTACACCCGCGTACTGCTGTCTGATATCATTTATACCGATTATTATAATCACTATATCCAAATACACACGCCCGACCGGATAGTCCGCTCTTATATGTCTTTTAAGGATTTTTCGCCTATGCTGGAATCATATCCGCAATTTTTATGCTGTTACCGCAACTGCATGGTAAATCTAGATCATATTGCATCCATGGATGTCAATGATTTCTTACTTACAAACGGGGAGCGGATTCCTATATTGCGGGCACGCAGAAAAGAGATCCGTCAGGCATATGCCAACTATATATTCACCTATGTGATCGAAGGAGATAAACATGAATCTTGAAACTCTGTCCAGTACGCTGCTTTTTATCGGGCCTTGTATTATCGTGCTGTATTTTACATTTTCAGACCGGCTTAAAGCGCCCACATTACTAACGGTAGCAGCCGGCATTTTCATATTCGTCGCAATAGACATAGCGCTTACCTATATCTATATGACAACTCCCCTCACCGCCTTTACAATGGCTTTACTGGCGATCTCAGGGGTAATGGCAGGCGCGTTTATCTTTAATGCTGTTTCTACTTACAGTTTTGCCCAATGCCTATTTGCCGTTACGATCGTGAAATGCTATTCCAATGCCGTATACCTATTATCCGCCCAGGCAGAGTACATCTTAGGACATGCGTCTTCAAAAGTACCCACTTTGTTTCACCTGGCGCTGACATTTGCTATCATGCTGCTGACCCTGCCGCTTATCTTTCTGTTTTTTAGGAGGCTTCTCAGGCCAGCGCTTGATCGCACGGAACACCTTCCCTTTTGGAATTTATTATGGGGCATACCCGTGTGCAGTACATTTTTTTATTCCCTGACAGTCTTCCCCATATTCAGCAGCAGCCCCAGTTCCAAAGCCGATATCTACCTAATCCCCTTTCTTTGGATAATCCTGACCTTCTCTACCTATCTCATCATCTTTAAGATGATCGTAGAGACCACCAGAAACGCCGAACTAACCGAAGAATTGCACCTGACCGAAACACATTTTGACGCCTACAAAAGGCAGATCGTACTGCTCCAGCAGAAAATCGACGAGACCAGCCGCATCCGGCACGACTTCCGTCACACGTTAATCGCCCTCAAGGCTTATATTTCCAGCAATGACTTAAGAGGTATGGAAGACTACATCAACAATTATCTATGTCATCTGGATTCTATCAGCCCTACCAGTTACTGCCAGAATCCCGTGATCAATACGATCGTCTCCTACTTCGCCGACATTGCCCGCGACCATGGCACCAACACCTCCATCTCCATACGTCTGGACGATGCCTTTCCCTTCTCCGACATCGACACATGCATCATTCTTGGCAATCTTCTGGAAAATGCTCTTGAAGCCTGCATGCGCCAGACCGAAGGCCAGAAATACCTTCGCCTGGATATCTGCATGCATCACGAAAGCACGCTGGCTATCGTCGTAGAGAACAGTCACTCCGGCCAAGTGCGCAAGAAAGAAGGCGTCTTCCTTTCCTCCAAGGCAGAAAGAAGGACCGGGATCGGGATTGCCTCCGTCCGGCAAGTCGCCAGGAAATACAACGGGGTCTGCCAGTTTGATTACACGCCCCGGACATTCAAAGCCTCCATCCTTCTCAACGCCACAGACAACGGAAAAGAGACAGCATAGCCGAATCGCTATGCTGTCTCTTATTATTCATCTAATATGCAATTACATAACCTTTATCGGGTTAATCTTAACGCCAGGTCCCATTGTAGAAGTAAGCGTCACGCTCTTTAAGAACTGACCCTTTACAGCGGATGGCCTTGCCTTGTTGATTGCATCAATAAGCGTCTGGAAGTTGTCCGTAAGTTGTTCTTCGGTAAATGAAGCTTTACCTACTGGCACATGGATAATGTTTGTCTTATCGAGTCTGTACTCAATCTTACCGGCTTTGATATCCTGGATAGCCTTTGTCACGTCCATGGTTACCGTTCCAGCCTTCGGGTTCGGCATTAATCCCTTAGGTCCGAGAACACGTCCAAGACGTCCTACAACACCCATCATATCCGGCGTAGCTACTACTACGTCGAATTCAAACCAGTTCTCGTTCTGGATCTTTGGAATCAGTTCTTCTCCGCCTACGTAATCTGCTCCTGCCGCTTTTGCTTCATCAGCCTTTGCGTCCTTAGCAAATACTAAGATACGGACTTTCTTGCCTGTCCCGTGCGGAAGTACGACCGCGCCACGGATCTGCTGGTCAGCGTGACGTCCGTCACATCCAGTTCTGATATGAGCCTCGATTGTCTCATCGAATTTTGCTACTGCAGTCTTTTTAACTAATGACACTGCTTCCGCAACATCGTAGAGTGTTCCTCTGTCAATTGCCTTTGCAGCCTCAACATATTTCTTTCCTCTTTTCATTCTAAAAAACCTCCTTGTGGTAATGTCGGGATAACCCTCCCACTTTCTATCGTTTACAATTTACTCTAGTCTTCAACCTTTACGCCCATGCTGCGGCATGTTCCGGCGATCATGCTCATTGCCGCTTCAACGTTGGCCGCATTCAGGTCTGGCATCTTCAGTTCAGCGATTTCCTGAAGCTGAGCCTTTGTGATTGTTGCAACCTTTGTCTTGTTCGGAACGCCTGAACCAGACTTGATGTTGCAGGCCTTCTTGACCAGGACTGCTGCCGGCGGCGTCTTTGTGATGAAGCTGAAGCTTCTGTCATTGTAAACCGTGATTACAACAGGAATAATCATATCTCCCTGATCTGCAGTCTTAGCGTTGAACTGCTTTGTAAATTCAACGATGTTTACACCGTGCTGACCAAGTGCAGGTCCAACCGGTGGTGCTGGTGTTGCTTTTCCTGCAGGGATCTGTAACTTAATATAACCTTCTACTTTTTTTGCCATTTCAATTACCTCCTTGTGGTGCCTTCGGGAACGTCTGCGTCCCTCCCACTACCTGTTACATTTTCTTGACTTCTGCGAAACCAATTTCAACCGGCGTTTCGCGGCCGAATAGTTCAACATTGATGGTTAGGCTCTGCTTCTGTATATTCATAGACTGGATAACGCCAACCGTATCTGCCCAAGCACCGGCAATAACCTGAACCGTGTCGCCTTCTTTAAAGTCAACAACGATATTCTCCTGCCTGATCCCAAGCGGCGCCATCTCTGCATCCGTCAGCGGAACCGGCTTGGAGCCTGGCCCTACGAATCCCGTTACGCCTCTTGTGTTACGGACAACATACCATGTATCGTCATTCATGATCATATGAATCAGCACATAGCCCGGAAACATCTTCTTCTGTGTCGCCTTCTGAACGCCGTTCTTCATCTCTACGACATCTTGCATCGGAACGCGGACTTCCAGAATCTGATCTTCCAAATGTCTGTTTTCAATTGTCTTATCAATGTTGGCTTTTACTTTGTTTTCATACCCGGAATAGGTATGAACTACGTACCATTTTGCCTCTGACATAAACTCACCTTTCTTGCCCGCAGTTTATCAGTTCTATTTTACTAATAAATCCACTCCGTACTGGGCAATAAAATCAACGATCGCTATGATTATTCCCAGAACTACGGACACGGAAACAACTGCCGTCGTCTGTTTTGCAAGTGTCATCTTATCTGGCCAAATGATTTTCTTAAATTCTCTGTTAAGACCTTTGAACCAGCTTTTCTTCTGAGTCTTATCGCTCATGACATCCACTCCTTTACGGCGACTATTTTGTCTCTTTGTGCAATGTGTGTGACTTGCAGAACTTACAGTACTTCTTAGTCTCCATGCGCTCAGGATGTGTTTTCTTATCCTTTGTCATGTTGTAGTTACGCTGCTTGCATTCTGTACACTCCAATGTGATTCTTGTACGCACAACTTCCACCTCGCTTCATGTTTCTTGTGTTAACATTGTTACTTGGTAGCTTGCGAGGCTACCCAAATTTTAGGCATAAAAAAAAGACCTACTTCCATTCGCTAGGATAGTGTATCACAGAAATCCGGAAAATGCAAGTCCTTTTCAGCCTATAAGGATTATTACCGGCAATATAATTATTAAAAATTTATAACAAACTTGACATCCGAAGTCCCATTTGTTATATTACACATAGAACAATCAGGTAGCGTTGAAAGACGAATGCCTTGTCATACACATTGTCCGACCACTCGCATAAGCCAGTCCGGATCTTCGTCTTTCCCCGGGAATCGTTCCGGGGATATTTTTTCTTCTGGATGGCAAAGGCGCCCATTAGCACTGTCAATATAAAAGGAGGTGGACTTTTATGGGAACCAAAAGAGATTATTACGAGATATTAGGAATAGAAAAGAATGCAGATGCGGCAAAGATCAAATCCGCATACAGAAAACTCGCAAAGAAGTATCACCCTGACACGAATTCCGGGGATGCTGTGGCAGAGCAGAAGTTTAAAGAGGTCACAGAAGCATATAACATCCTAAGCGACCCGGAAAAGAAGAAGCTTTACGACCAGTTCGGCCATGCCGGCCCAGATGGCAGTCCCACCAATTCCGGCTTCTATCAAGGCCCGGATGGCAGTTACCGGGAATACCACTATCAAAGCGGGGATATGGATGACCTCTTCGGGGATATCTTCGGCGACCTCTTTAGAGGCCGGCAGTCAGGCAGTTTCCGGCAAGGCGGATTCCGCCAGGAGGCATTCCGGCAAAAAGGCGGCAATCTCCATGCTGATATCTCCGTCACCTTCGAAGAGGCAGCCTTTGGCTGCGATAAGGTTATCACCCTTTCAAGCCCTGAGAACGGCCAGCCGCCCCAGACTCTCAAGGTCCGCATCCCTGCCGGGATAGACAGCGGAAAGAGCATACGGCTGCGTGGCAAAGGAATGCCGGGAAGCAACGGCGGCGACCCCGGCGACCTGCTTCTAAAAGTATCCGTTTTAAAGAAACCCGGCTTCGAGCGCAAGGGACTGGATCTCTACACCACCGCGGACATTCCTTTTACAGTCGCCGCGCTTGGCGGGGAGGCTTACGTACAGACCCTTGCGGGAAACGTTCTCTGCAAGATCCAGCCAGGCACCCAGTCAGGCACGAAGATCCGGCTCAGAGGCAAGGGCATCGTGTCCATGAAGGATGCTTCCGTTCACGGCGATCAATATGTCACCATACGGATACAGGTTCCAAGGAACCTAAGTCCTGAAGCGAAAAAAAGGCTGCGGGAATTCGATGCAGCCTATACCGGAACTTCCTCCGACAACATCCGGCATGCTACAAGTTCCAATTAATATATGAATAAATGGCATGATGCCTCAGGCAGGACGATACCTGTGATCGTCCGCCTAATAGCATCATGCCATAATTATTCTGTCTCCCTTTGAGCCGAGAACGCCAAGTGGGGCATATACTTATTGTAATAGTGCTTTACGCACTTTCCCGCAACCGTCATTTTATTCCGCTTTGCGACATTCTGGGACGCGATATTGTTGTCGCGAATAATCGAATACACTTCGTTGGCCCCCAATACTTCAAACGCATATTCCTTACATGCAATTGCAGCCTCCGTCGCATAGCCCTTATGCCAGAACTCCTTCGCCAGAAGGTATCCCACCTCAAGCACCTGCTCCCCATTCAGATCCTGCCTTGTCAGGCCGCACTGGCCTATCAACTCTCCGGTCTCTTCCAGCACCACTGCCCACAGGCCAAATCCATCATTTTCATACCGCTTTAGCTGCAATTCCAGCCACTCCCAGGCCTCCTTGTCATCAAACGCATGCTCATACGCATACATGACTTCTTCATCCTTTAGCATCCTGCACAGCGCCTCGTAGTCCTCCCGGCGTATCTCGCGCAGATAGAGCCTTTCTGTTTTCAATACGGCCTCAATCGGAGAATAAATTGCATCGCACTGGTTTAAAAAGGCCCAGTAGCAATCGCCGTAGGACCAGTGCCACCATTCCGTAGGATAATTTGCAAATCCGGCCTTTTCCATAATGTCGATCAATATCTTCCGGTTGCTTCGCGCCTCATCGCTAATATAGTCTGAATATAGATAGGTACGGTTCTCCGGCTCAAGTGGAACCGCGTTGTATGCCGTCCCCATATCCTGTTCCTTTCCATCCTTTAGAAGCGTTAGATCAATGGCTCCGCCGGTGGGGTGTCCGGCAACCTTCACCGGCGCCACAAACTGGCAAGTCATCTTATATATCTCCTCATCGCTTCTGTCAGGATACATCTTCTGATAATCCTGATAGACCATTTCAAAACTCTTCTTCTGCTGGGACAGCGGCCTGTAGGCTTCTTTAATCAGTATCTGATAGCCCGGCGGCAGATATCCTGCGGCCTCCTTTAACATCTCTGCCACGGAACGCCTTGCATGACAGAAAAAATCTGACTGGTTCATGATCTGGCTTTTGCTTTCATCAACCAATATGTCCTGATGGATGCCCTTAAGAGATACTAGTTCTTCCTGGTTCTCTCTGACTTCTATGTTAGAGATTCGTTCATCATCTAATAATACCACTTCTCTTTCCTCCATTCTCCTTCGTTACATCCATTATACACTATATTCAGTAATAAGGAAGATAATCAAAAAACATCGCTGCCTTATGGCCGCGATGTTTTTTTGACTCTCTATAATAAACTTTTCGACTTCCTGTGCCCTTACTTTTTTATCCACGTACAGCATCTGACATCCGATCCGATTCCCCGGCTCCTCATGCTTCTCCCTCTCCGCCGCCTGGCTGCCGCAAGCGCCAAGCAAGACGAATATCAGCAGAATCATGCATATATTCTTAATCATTCTAACCCGCTCCTCCTTCGTTCCCCTATCTTCCCATCGGTTTACAAACAATATAGCACCTTTTTAGTCTGTTGTCAATTTATACCATCATTTTGATAATGCAATATCATTGAGATTATTTTACCATAATATAAATAAAAAGGAGCATTCGATGATGATTGCAGATAAGATCAAACAATTGAGAACGTCACGGGATATGACCCAGAGCGATCTGGCAAAAAAATTAAATATAACCAGAAGCAGCGTCAATGCATGGGAAATGGGACTGTCCACCCCTTCCACCGCGTATCTGGTGGAACTTTCACAGTTGTTCCACGTCTCAACCGATTACTTATTAGGACTTTCCGGCAATGCTACCTTGGATATCTCGAACCTCTCGGAAAAAGAAGTTCAGATTGTCTACGACCTGGTACAGTACTTCCGAGATAAGAAATAAGCGGAACTGTTCCTCAAAAAGCCGGGCAATTTCACGCTTTCTTCCGTGTCAGGCAACCCCCAGCGATTGCTCCAATCAAGGCAAACGGCGCTATTCTAACGAACAGCCACTCAAATGCGTGGAACGCTGTTCCGGCAACCGCGGTTTCGGGGTCGCTATAATCCCAGCCAAAATAAGGACTATTTAACACTATTAGGACCGCAAAAATAGCCACTATAGCCGCACACAACGAGATAAAAAGCCAATGGAACGCTTTTTGACTCATTGCTTTCCTATGCGCAAGCTGCAGGTTTATGACCTCAAGTTTCTCGGAAATTGCTTTTAAGTCCTCAGCCTTCGTCTCGGCAATGGTTTCTCCAAGCAGTATGCTTACAGGCGTTCCAAATACCTCTGATATGGAAATCAGCATATCGGCATCTGGAACCGACAAGCCTTGTTCCCATTTAGAGATTGTTTGTCTAACCACATTCAGTTTGATTGCAAGTTCCTCTTGCGAGAGCCCTTTGGATTTTCTGATTGCTTTGATGTTTTCGTTTAGCATCAGGGATGACCTCCTTTCACCGCCATTATACGGTGGAAAGCCCATTGCGGCAAGCAACGCAGATTAACCTTTCACTATGTTGCTTCATTCTTCTCCTTAAAGCATTTGGGATATCCGTGAATTAATCTCCAAAAATAAAATGGAACGCATGATTAATAGCGTTCCATTATTTATAAACATTATTTTTTAATAATCTTTTCAAAGGCGATCCTCAAATCCCCCTTTTCGCTGCCTTCTGCCAGGACTATCGTCCCGCACTGCTGGAATCCTGCCTTCTGCAACGCCTTCTGCATCGGTATATTCCCGGGATGGGTATCTATGCGCATAGAAGGGAAGCCTGATTCTCTGGCCTTCTCACAGCCATACGTAAAGAGCCTGCCTGCAACGCCTCTTCCCTTGCACGCATCCGCGACGCAGACACGATGCATGGATGCATACGCTCCGTCTGTAAGCCATTTCCCGTCGATCTCATAATAGGAAGCATCCGGACTCTCCTGGTACGCAAATGCTCCCAGAACCTTCCCTTCATCCGTAAGTATATAGCTTCTTCCTATCTCGATATCTTCTTCCCATATCTCTCTTGATGGATATCCTTTCTGCCACTGGTCAATTCCGATACGCCGAAGCTGCGCTTTGGCCTGTTCTGTAATCTCGCAGATGCTGTCCAGATATTTGCTGGTCGCCACTTCAAACTTCATACCCTTATGATCTCCTTCATGTATAATAAGCATAAGTCTAATATATCATCATTTTCCATTTCGTCAAGCGCCAGCCGCAAAAGGCATGCTGTTTTATTTAATCGTATCAAACTTTGGAATCTTAAGTATCGGAACAGAGATTTCTTCCGTCCTTTCCTTTTCAGAACCAGCCTCTGCCGTTACGGTATTGCTGTAGTTCGCCCGGAACGTGCCATCCTTGCTGTCAAAATAATTATCAAAGTAATTCCAGGCCACGCCTCCGTCAACAGCGGCAGGCTCGCACATCAGGGCGGCAAATGAGCCGAAACGCTGAGCCGTAGATATCACATAGGTGCCGGCAGGAATCACGATGGACTTATCCCCCTCTGCCCACTCGCCTGTTACAAGCGTCTGATAATGCCCTTCATACTCGTCGCGGGCAGTGCCGTCAATCACAGCGCCGCCGCTTGTATAGGACTGGATATTATAGTGCAGATAGTCTTCTGCATTCAGAGTAATATCTTCCTTTAGCTCGGTCATTTCCACACCGTGGAATTTCATAAGTTCGGCGAATTCCTTGCAATCGTTATCAATCAAATAGTAAGCGCCCATAGTCTCCACATCCGTTGGAACGAATGTGCCCCAGTACTCCGTCTCATAGTCGACAGACTCTCCGTATTCGATATCGTATGGATCGCCTTCATCATCATATAGTCTGGTTCCTATAACCTGTCCTTCTTCATCCGTCTCATATGACAATACGGTAAGCTTGTCTTTTCCTTCAAATGACATTGGCGTCATCTCGGAATTCAAGGCTACAATATCACGCTCGGGGTCAATGCCATTCTTAGCGCGGTCCTTGGAACGCGCATCTGCCGCGGCGATCATTTCCTTAATCTCATCCTTATCTTCTGCAACTACCTTCAGCGCGCCGTAGATGCACTCATACTGCGTTTCCACGCGCACAGGGAACTTATCATAGGAATATACCTCCAAAAGCAGGGCAAGACGGTTGCGCAGTCCCGCATAATTGGTCGTATATCTGGCATAATCTTCAAAGGTTCGCCAGCCTTCGTCTACGATGCCACTGTAATAGTATCCCCAGTTCCCGTAAGGAACAGCCACTTTATCCTTGGATTCCAGATAAGAGCCTTTGCGCAGGGCGCGGGAACAGAATACATCCCGGTTATACTCCAGAAGTTCCGGATCGGTACCTGCATTCAGCCCCCAGTTATACGTTACCGCATGGCGCATATAAGAGCCATCCGTCGCATGGGCATCAATAAAAAGTATCGGATTCCAGTCATTCATCAACTGGACAATAGTCCGTCCGCAGGCAGTTTCCAGCTTCGTCATATCACGGTTCACATTCAGTCCGTTTCCTTCTGTACGGGTTCCCACCATCTTAGGAGTAAACTGAGTCTCAATCCGATTCTTTCCCAGATCATCATTGCCATCCGGGTTGCTGTTCGGAACAATCACAACGACCAGATCTTTCAAGAGGTCATCATGCTTGCCCTGAGCCACTTCCCGGGCAAATATCATCATCGCCTCTTTGCCTTCCACCTCGCCGGAATGAATATTACAGTTGACATAGACTACCCCTTTGTCCTCATCGACCTCATCCGGTCCTTTGGGCGCCTTATCACTAATAATCATATACGGAATCGGCGTGCCCGCTTCCGTCTTAAATGTCGTATCATCCAAAATGATACGGCCGCCGCTGTTATCAGCAACGGTCTTGCAATACTCAAGAACCTCTTTGGAGGAAGTCGTTCTTTCCCACTCGCTTTCCTCAGCCGGCGTCTTCAATTCTTCTAATTTCACTGTCTTGTCAGCAGAATCCTCCTTTTTCTGCGTCGAACAGGCCGCTAGAAATACGCCCATAGCCATCACCAGAATTATTGATATTATTTTTTTCATACTTTTCCCTTTCATTCTTCCCGTTCCCGACGGAAAAAACGGCACCCCTGGTAGTGGACGCTGGTCAGATAACTCATTCTTTGCACCTGCAGCAATCCTTCTGCCGTAATTATCGTCTCGTTGCCATTGGTAACCAATGAGATGAATTTCTCATTACTTTTTAAAAATGCAAAAAACTTTCGGTGTGCTTCTTTAATCTTGGGTCTGTATTCTTCTTGAATGACATAGAGGCAAAGCCCCATGTCTACCTGCAGTTCCTCCTTTCCCCTTTTCAGTTCGGTTTCCTTTGCCAGAATAAAATCATCGTCCATCCCGACAAATTCACCTGCATTCCATTCCTCCAAGTCCGTAATCCGATTGGTCAGCATCAGCAGGACAATATCCCTGTATACATTCGTGCGCCTTTCTTTTCCTGTAACTCCAAAAAAAATCTTCACAGGACCCAGCCATTTCTGTTCCAGGGCACTGATGTAGGAATAGTAACAGTCAAGCCACGCCTTCTGCGCATCCTCCAGGGCTTTTCTTTCCGTATCCGGCAGGCCGTTAAGGCAGGCGCTGTACGCATAGACCAATCGAGCCTCCAGATCTGTCTTACACGCAAGAAAGTCTTCCTCCGTCATATGGAATGTTTCTGTTTCATCCGCCCAGGTATCATAAAACACCGCCGCTGCTGCCCAATTCTGCGTAACATTCTTTCCCTCTTTTGCAAAAACTATCTCCGCTTGCTCCATGGCCAGAACCATTGCCAAAAACAGAGTTAGTATTATGCTAATTAACCACCTTCTTTTTTTGATAAACTTTTCTCTCTTCATTGTTACTTATCACTCATTTCATATATTGTTCTGATTTTTAGAACTTTATATTCTATTTTAATTGTTTATTTTCTTAATATTTTATTATTGTCTGACACTTTGATTTTACCATATTGTGGATTTTTTGTCAATCACGCTTGTCACTACTTGCGCGACTGGTTATAAGAATGCAGGCTGTAACTGACGGCAAGCAGCGCCAGCAGCGGACCATAGCCAATACGCAAAAAGTATCCTATAAAGAACAGCGCTATAATAAATAGAAGCATATAATATTTTTTCAGAAATTTTTTCATGACTCATTCTCCTTTCGTCAAACCTTACTCTTCACTTAGTTTATAGTTCATTACCAGGTCCGTATTTTCCGTTCCCCAAATCTCATAATAGTCGCCTTCCTCGAAGCCTTCCATCTCATCTACCGCTTCCGCGAAGCATTCAAACTCATCTACCGCATTCGTTTTCTCTAGTTCTGCAATACATTCCTCGACATCGATTCCTGCCTTCTGCGACAAGGTGAACGCTTTCTGAAGCTTCCCGTTTTTCAGATACTCTATGACTGCTTTTCTTTCAATCTCTTCCGGCGCCTTCCTGGTGTCCTGCCCTTTTTTCCAGATCGTCAGCTTATCCTTGTCATTTTTTCCGATCACCTCGATTCTGGGGCATCGATATAGATACTCCTTTCCGGTCTTACCGGATATTTCTGTCTCCTCAGTCGAAAATACAAAGGTAACCTCCCGATATCCCAGAGCGCCCCATATGAAATTACGCGTATAACTGATTCTCTGGGCATAGGTCAGGTCCGCATCTTCTGTATTTCGTTCGATCAAATGCTTTATCTCTGTGATCGACGACTCAGTAAGCTTTTCACTAGATTTTAAAGTACAGTAGATATCCCCGTTAGACAACTGGTATAATTCTTCTACTTGCAGGCTGCTGGCAGGAACCTTTCTCAGATAATCGATGACGCCATGGGTGTCCGTCAGATATCCAAAAATGATATCCAATATCACCGCCACAAACAGTACTAGCGCTACAATACAAGCCTTTTTAAAAGAAACTCCCGGCTTGGACGCCCTTTTCATGATTTTGATTGCTTCGGCTTCCTGCTCTTCTTCTGATTTCTCCTTAATATCCTCGATGTCAGGCAGTTCTTTGGCGTGTTCATATATCCTTCTGCACTCCTCGCAGGTGCGAATATGCTCCTCCACCATCTTCTTGCTCTCTTCCTTTAGTACATCGTCTTCATAGAGCACTAAGAGGTCCTGAACAACTGCGCATATCTTTTTATCCATTTATGATCCCTCCTTCATCAATTCCCTGATTTTTAACTTTGCCCGATGATATGTGACTCTGGCCCACCCCTCTTTCCGATCGAATATCTCGCCAATCTCCTTAAACGACAGATCGCCGATCGCCCTCAAGGTAAAGACCTCTTTGTAGGGTTCTTCCAGGGAATGAAGCAGCCTGTATATGGAAAGTTTCTGCTCTTTTTTTATATAGACGGCTTCCGCATTTTCGTGCTCCATGCTTTTGCTCATCTGGTCAGATGTCAGAATGTCCTGGCTTACCTCGTTTTCAGCATAAACTTTCTGCTTATCCACATAGGACAGATAGGTATTCTTCGCAATCTGGCATAGCCACGTCTTCAGGGAACATTCCCCCTTGAACTTGTGTATGCCTTTCAGCGCCCGGTAGAATGTTTCCTGCGTCAGTTCATCTGCTACCTGCGGATTCCTGCTCATGGATAGCAAGAAACAATATACATCGTGATGGTAATGCTTATATACATCCTCGAACTGCAAGAACTCATTCCCCCTTTCCATATATGCATTAGACATTGAGATCTTAGATTCGTTACAAATATTGCAAATTTTTTTATTTCTTTTATATAACTAAAAAAGAGACTGCTCTCTTAGCAATCTCTTTCTACAGACAGGTATATTATAACCGTTTTAATTGCCGTGTAATGATCAGGTAAAGAATCGCCGCGCTTCCCATCATCGCCACGCATAAGATCGTCCCCCACGCCGGTACATGCATCTCCAGCTGGGTTCTTAGAAAGACGGAGATCAGAAGGAATATGCCTCCGATAAATTCCATAAAGCCAAATACTTTTTTTCGCAGCCCCAGAAGCGTTTTTCTCCTGGCAAATTCCGGCCCGCTCCAGTATGGTATTTTCAAGTCCGGATTCCTGATATCTTCATCCGCTATAAGATCATCCAGCGTCCTTCCAAATTCCATAGCCAGCTTCTTCGCCATGATCAGATCCGGGCACCTGGCTCCGCTCTCCCACCTGCAGACAGTCTGCCGGGAAACGTACAGCCTATCGGCAAGCTGCTGCTGCGTGAGATTATTTTCTTCTCTCAATTTCTTAATGTTCTCTCCCAATGCCATATTGTCTCTCCTCCTGTCACCTTCAACAATAAAGCATTCCTTCCCATTTGAAAAGAAATATTTGCCTCTTATATGTTTCCACTCTGGTAACAGCCGGATTAGCGGCAGCCCCCCGGCCCCTTGCCTCCTTGCTTTGCCCGCATTAAAATATGCCATGGTTATATTCCATGGTTATATTTGATCTGTGCGGAAACCATCATAATCAGGCCGCCTACGAAACAGATTCCAAAGGCAATCCACCCATACCCTGTATGCGTTATCTGATCTATCACTCCAGTCAGGCATATGCCCGCTCCCATGACCAGCATTGCCTTGCCCATTTTCTCTGTGTAGGGCTTCCGATCTTCTTTCCTTACTTTTGTGTAGTGGTAGTCATGAATCAAGGTAATCTGTTCCTTGATCCATATTCTGTACCCCATCCATAGAACCAGGCCTCCGACAGGCAGCAGCAAAATTAATTCTAACATGCTATTATCTTCCCCTCTCATTATTTCCATTCTACCACAACTAGCAGGAATTCTGATATAAATTTGGGGAAATTTATTCCTCAGCCTGCTCCACTTCCATAGAATCATCCAGATGCCGGATCAGCTGGAATCCCTCTTCCACCGCCTGCATGATCTGTCCCCCGCCATTATAATCGCCGATGCAAAACACTTTATACGGCTTATTCCCGAGTGCATCTTTCAGGGACTTCTCTGCCTTGTAGCCAACAGCGATAATGACATTATCGCATGGAATCCCTCTTTTCCCATCCGGGCCTTCCACTTCCACGCCATCCTCTGTAATTTCCAAAAGTTTCGTCTTTACTAGGCACTTGGCGCCGGAATTTGCGATCGCGGACGTAAGCGCAATTCTCGTATTATTCGGCATAGGCGCTGCGAGAATACGGTCGAGGAATTCTACGATGGTAACATGCTTTCCCTGATTTGTCAGGTCAAGAGCCGCCTCGCATCCTACATGGCCTCCGCCTAGAATTACTATGTCCTGCCCAGTCGGCGCATTCTTTGCAAGAAGGTCAAACGCCGGTATCACCTTCTTATTCCCAATGCCAGGTATCGGCGGTATTGCCGCCTTAGCGCCCGCAGCAAGGATCACGATATCCGCACCGAACGCGTCGATATTTTCCGGCGTTGCCTCTTTAAAGCGCACGTTCACGCCACTCTGGTATACATCGGCGATCAAATGATCAATATAGCGCCGAACATCAAACTTGAAGTCAGGACCTGCCGCCGCATTTGCAAGGCCTCCCAATTGAAACTCCTTTTCCCAAAGAGTTACCTCGTGTCCCTGCTTCGCGGCCAGCGCAGCCGTATAAAGGCCTCCCGGGCCTCCGCCGACTACAAGGATTTTCCGAAGTTTCTCCGGTTTCTTTAACTGGTACTCTTTCTCATGGAAAAGTACGGGATTCACACTGCATTTCACTGTAAATACGCATTCGTTGCAACAGATGCAGTAGTTGATATCCTGATAGCGTCCTTCCTTTACTTTCTCAGGCCAATATGGATCGGCCAGCGATTGGTGCCCCAGCGCAACGAGTTCTGCCGTGCCAGACTCGACCACCTGCTTTGCCATATTCGGATTATTCAGCTTCCCTTGAACAAGGAAAGGAAGCCGGATTCCCTCTTTCCGCAGACGCTCGGCCACAAAAAGCTGGCTTCCTTCCCCATCATATGCGCTGGGCACTGCTCGATTCCATACTTCATAACAGCCGCAGTCCAGGTGCATGTAGATGAAGCCCATGCCATCCATGATCTTTGCTATCTCGATTCCCTCGTCTTCGAAGGTTCGCCCGTCCGGGACGGTATGTACCGGCGTATATTTTACGGATATTGGAAACTCGGGCCCCACACCCTTACGGACTGCTTCTACAAACTCACGGAAGAAGCGAAGCCTGTTCTCCAGGCAGCCGCCATATTCATCGGTTCTATGATTCCACATCTTTGACATAAACTGATCGATCAGATAGCCTCCATAGGAATGGATCTCAATAATATCCACACCCGCATCCGCCGCATATCCTGCGCTTCTTTCTGCCTCCTGCATGATTCCTCGGATCTCCTCTACCGTCAAAGCATGGCATCTATGATCCTGCGCCGCGAAGACCGTATTCTCACTGGAAGATATATGATTCGTAACGCCTGGAGGGCCTGCATGAACCCGGCCATATCCCGGGCTCAGCTGAATCGCCACCTTTGCCCCATACTTGTGAGCCTCGTCTACAAATTTCTTAAGCCTCGCCATATGGGATGGCGTAGTAAGATGCCCGCCGGAATAAAGGGGACTCTCCCAGTTATCGGTAATCGTCACCGCCGCAGGGTAAATAAGTCCAAAGCCGCCTTTCGCACGCTCGATCAGATAGTCCGCCTGCTGCTTAGACATGCCGCCATCCGCATCACGCACAACGCCCATAGGCGCTACCACCAGCCGGTTCCTAAGCGTCACGCCGCCAATTGTTACTTCATCAAATAAATTCATGTTATCCACCTCTCTATTAGAATTCTTATCACATTTGAATTGTTAAACAAAATATTAACATATAGAAAAAGGATGCAATGAGCAGTGATGCCTGCTTTATTCCGTCTAGACACTCAAATACTTGTCTTTCGTTTTATATGAATGTATATTTCTCTTTAAATCATTCCCATATCTGAAACCAGAAGAGAGGATCTCCTTGCGGGACAGACCAGAAAATGATACGATGTAAGCAATACAAATGGAGATGAAGATCATGATAACAACACCTTTACTGCCAAGGCCTGTTTCGCTTTTTACCGATCGTATCGAAACAAAGTTTGGCGAGATACAACATTATACCTTTTCGGAGGACAGTCCCAGATTCTGGGAAGATGAATCCGTTGTCCTTTTCGTCAAATCTGGCAGCGGACGCATAGATATCAACGGCAAGATCTACCCCTTGTCCTGTGGAAGCATCTGCATGCTTCATGAAATACATATTTTCCGCATATTGCCGGATTGGGGGCACCCTTTGGAAATAGACGCGATTGTCCTGATCACATGCGAAAATGGTTATATGGATATCATTTCTCAAAAGACGCCGGAACGCTCTGCGTTGATCTATAATCTTTGTCCATGCAAACAGTTGAGCAGCGAACTTTATGACGAGGTTTTGACGATATTCGAACGTTACCAGAGAGAAGGCAGCAGCGCACTTCCCTTCCGCCACTACTTGCAACTGTGCCTGCGCCAGGAACTTCTATATCTGTACTATTTTTACGTTCCGCCCGTGAAATCAGATCTATCCCAGCAATCGGACAGCGGACGTATTCTGGGCGCCCGAGTGCTGACGCACCTGTTCAGCTATAGTTCTACCATTGACAGCGCCGCTTCTGTTGCCCGGCACTTTTCTGTCAGTCATCAGTATCTAAATATTGAATTGCAGAAATTCTGTGGCGAAAGTTTTCAAACCGTTCTTCACCGCGCAAAGATTTCTACGGCTTGTACCATTTTCCTTCGGAATCTCACCATAAAGGAGATTGCCAAATATTCTGGGTTTGTAAGCCTGAGCAGTTTTTATCGGACATTTGAAAGCCAAAAAAAATGTACTCCCGAAGAGTACCGAAAGAAATTATCCCTTTTGTGCAATTGCAGTATCCAGACGACCAACCAGACGCTTGTGGAGATCAGCCGATATGTCTGTGAAAATTTTCAGTCTCCGATCACCGTGAAGAGTTGTGCGGAAGCACTCTTTCTTCCGGTTTCGGCAATTGAAAACTCAATCCGCTGCTTTCACGGGAACACCGTATCATTTAATAAGTACGTAAGATCTTTCCGGATGAGGTATGCAGAAAGCCTTTTGACGGTAAGCGATATGCATGTGTGCGACGTGGCCATAGAAGCCGGATTCAATTCCTCCCACACATTCATCAGATTTTTCAAGCAGCTTTACGGAATCACCCCTTCTCAATACCGAAAGGAGGCAAAGACACATGCCCCAGAATAAACCAGGCAACTACGAGCATCCGCTCTGGGCAAGCCGCAATTTCATACGTCCGCAGTACCTGCCGGAAGCGGCCGAGATCCGGCATAAGACAATGGCATATCCCAGCAGTTATGAGAATTATCATGGGATCACTATGATCTATGTCTTGGACGGATGCGGGCAGATCAAGGTCAACAATCAGGCAATGCCGCTTAACAAGGGGAATTGCTATCTGATACATCTTTATGCGTTTTTTTGTATCGAGCCGTCTGAAGGTTCTGTTTTGGAACTATACCAATGTTCTATTCCGTGCACGACCTATCATTTTATGCTGACGATTCCCGGCGCCGATTTCAAATACGTAGACTGGACGGATGCATCCTGTATGTGCCATTTCCCAGAAAGCCAGCAGGAAACGGTGGCGGCTCTGCTAAATAAGATGGAGATTTACGCAAAGCCTCAGCTCCAGAGCATCCTGCTCTTTGAATTCTTTGGACGGTTTAACCGCTGTCTTTTTTTAAACAGGAAGAACTAGGGGGCTACATAGAATACGGCGATTTCCGGTACAACTCCAAATCTTGCGGAAATATGCGTTGTTCCAATCCCGGTATTGACATATATACTAGATTTAGCTGCATTATTTAATCTATACATCCCCCTGTTATATTCTGAAGCAAGGCCTGTGGCTGACATCGCTTTCTTATTGACCAGGGGCAGGAACGGAATAATTTCGCATGAATTTTCTGTAATTCGGCTATCACGTTTTCATCATCGTTGTATTTTGCGTAATTATCATATAAGTCGCCTGTAAAGACGACGATATCCGAAGCAAGGCTGTTCACTTCATTTACTACTTTACTCAGGTTTTTGTACGTAAAGTCATCTTTAATATGAAGATCAGATATTTGAACTATTTTCAAATTATTTATATCTTTTCTTTTTTCATTCATCGTATGCTCATTCACTTCAATTTCATAATCTGCACGCTCCCTTTTTTATCTATTGCATTAAGTATAAAGAAAAAGGAGAACGCTATCAAAGAATAGCATTCTCCCTCCCCTATAAGTTACACTTTTTATTACTTGCATGACAGTCTCAAATTTTTAGTACAATTTCGCTCCTGCCGGTATCTGGTCATTTACCATCAGAAGGTTCAGGCCTTCTTTTCCGTCAACTTCGTAAACTGCGGAAATTAACATACCGCAGGAATCAATACCCATCATCGGTCTTGGAGGCAGGTTCGTGATTGCGATACAAGTCTTGCCAACCAGTTCTTCCGGCTCGTAATACTCGTGGATACCACTTAAAATCACACGTTTCTCATCTGTTCCGTCATCAAGAACAAACTTCAATAGTTTCTTAGATTTCGGCACTGCTTCGCATTCCAACACCTTTACTGCTCTGAAATCTGACTTGCTGAATGTATCAAAATCTACCATTTCTTCAAATAAAGGCTCGATTTTCACATTGGAAAAATCGATTTTTTCCGGTGCTGCTTCCACTACTTTTTCATCTGGTCTTGCAGGTTTTTTTGGAGTATCCGTACCACCAATGGTCTTCATTGTCGGGAAAAGTTTTCCCACCAACTTACATGCTATCATATCGGTTCAAATCCCTTCATTTCCTTGCTTCCCCATTCTTCACAGTGCTTCGTATTACATCAGGGAAAAAAGAAAATTGTTGTCAAACTGTTGTCTTCGCAGAAAGTTTGTTGTCAGCTTCTCACGCTGAGAACCCTTCCTAAAAGATGTCCAATTTAGATAAGTTTTCAAAAGATTCCTGCTTCTTTTGATCAGTGGCTTCGGCATAGATATCCATCGTCGTTTCAATATTCCGATGGCCCATAATTGCCTGAATCACTTTTAAATTTGTTTCATGCTCACAGAGTCTTGTACAAAAGGTATGCCTCAAGTGATGACAGGAGAAATCTGGAAGAATAATCGGCTCTCGCCGCTCACGCTTAGCATTGATAACCTCTTCCGCATTGTACCCACTGATAATTCGCTTAATAGTACGATTCACAGCCTGCGGATTTAAAACTGAGCCAAAACGATTGACAAATACAAAACCCGTCATTCCATCAATCTCGGTCTCGTTGAATCCTGTTTCTTCCTGCTCCTCGTGCTCCATGTGAAAAGCATCACGTACAATATCAAGCATAGGGATCGTTCTGATACCTGCCTCCGTCTTCGGCTTTGATATCCGCAGAACAGACTTTCTCGATTCTCCAACCGGGTAATAAACCAGACTGTGATTAATACTCAGAATCCGATTATCAAAATCAAGATCATCCCATCGAAGTCCCAGTGCTTCTCCGATTCGGCAGCCAGTTCCAAGCAAAACCGTAAATAACGGCCACCAATGATAATACACTGGGTGATTGGAAATATAATCCATAAATGCTCGTTGCTGCTCTCTCGTTAAAGCATGTCTCACGCCTCTTGTCTTATCTGCTTTCTTGCTGACTTCCTTCATGACTCCGTCTGACGGATTTTTCCGAATGATTTCATCTCGAACCGCCAATTGGAATGTCGGATGAAGCAGGGTATGAACTGAGTCCAGCGTCCCTAACGATAACTTTTCCTTTTTAAGCAAGTAGCAGTAAAACTGGAGTACGTCTGAATACTTAGTGCCTGCGATTTTCTTCTTACCGAAAGTATGTCTGACAAAGCGATTATACATGTAATCGTAATTGCTGCGTGTAGTCGCTCGCAAATCATACTTCGTAGATATATATCGATCATAGGTATCATTTATGGTGGCCTTACCTGCAACATACAGATCCAAACCATCCAATTGATCCTTCATCAGCTGCTTCTCTTTTTCTCGAAGCGTTGCCAAATCCTGTGCGTATATGGACCTACGCCTGCCCAACGGATCAGTATAGGTGTACATATACCGCTTGTCTGATGCCCTCTGTACTTCTCCTTTCCTGAGTGCTCTTCCCCGCTCATCTTTCCGTGTCTTTGCCATGTCTGTTACCTCCTTCAATAATGAAGAAGGGACTCACAGCACTTATTTTTGCTTGGACAAATACTCTTCCAAACCTCGCAGGGCAACCTCTGTCTTTGTCATCTTGTGTTCAGCAGCATACCTGATCAACTCATCATAGGTTTTGTCTGATAACCGAACTGTAATGGATTGACGCTTTGCGTTGTCCAGCTTCGGTCTACCCATTTTCGTCATACCGCTACCTCCACATGTATTTTATTATACTTATTGTAAGACAGAAAGTCAAGCCCTAAAGCGCATAAAGCCCCTTTATGTAAAAAAGCCATGAAGCATCACCCACTTCAAAATTCTCGGAATGACTCCAAAAACTTTTCAAAAATTTCGCAATTAACTAAAGCAATGCCATCAATCTTATAGACAGCTTTTGCTTCTTTTGCGAGTTCCTGAAACTTTGTCAGCCCAAGGCTGTACTTCTCTGCTCCTTCTTTGTAGCGCACAAACTTTTTTGCATACTGCTTCGTCTGCTCTACATCTTTCCTTTTGTAGCCCATAAGCAGCCTCCTTACTATAAAAAATAATTTATTTCAAAATAACCGCCTCCTTCTCCGTCTGTGGCTGCAGATCCATAGATATCTCATCTCCCCGCCTGCATTGTGGCCGGGCCGCGAATTACGGAAGTATCATTATCCCCGGCCGGATCATTGCGTTATACGGGTGCCGCCCGTATATCAGTGCTCATGGTTTTGCTCGCCACACAAACGGATAGCCGCTTCTCGGTTCGGGAACGTAGAGTTGGAGGCTATGAAGTTGTCAAGGTGCCATGGCATGGGGATGCCTTTACCTACAAAAAGCCTCATCATCTCTCAAATCTCGAACAGAATTTATAAAAATATGAAAACGGCCTCAGAAAAACCTGAGGCCGTCTTCACCTAAATGACAAATTTTGAAATATTGAGTGCGATATGTATCAATAGATACTGTCTTAAATCTTCATCTATCCGGCCGTCAATTTTACTATGTTTATCAATTAACGGTGCATACAGCAAAAATAGTTGCTCCAGAGCCTCATGACTGCCGGAAACTGCCGCCTGAAGCATCTTTTCAAATTCTATGTGATTCAAAATTTATCACCGTCCTTTGTCAATGCTATGCGCAGCTTCTTCAATGCCTGATAACGCTGGTCGTAAACATGCTGCGGAGAACAATTTAATAGCCGGGCAATTTCCTCCGGTTTTCGCTCCTCCACAAACAGCATTGTCAGTATCTCCTGTCGTTTTATTGGCAGTTTTGCAAACGCCTCTGCCAACCGTTCCTCTTCAAAATCAAAAGCAGATCCTGATATTTCACAATATGAGGTTTGTTCAAAAACAGATAAAGCGCTCTCTGGTAATTCCTCAATTGAAACTGTATCTACCTTGGGTTTCTCCCGTTCCAAATATTTGAGTCTGTCCCGGTAAACTGTAGTTTCCAGCCAAACTGTAAATCTGGCCCGCAGCTCGTCACGTTCAGACTTCTGCTGGTGGTTCATCTTTGTACCTCCTTACGGGGCACACCACCAGGGCAAAAGTTAAGGCACGCCGTGATGGCGTGCCTTAATTTTCTCGACTTGTTACCTTTTTGCAGCTGTCAATGGTTTAATCCAATGGGACCACCTCCTTGTTTTGAGATAACAAAAAACGACCATACTGCACTTTCGTGTAGCATAGCCGTTCTATAAAGCGTAAACTTTTTTCTGTTTGGTTATATGCGTATCATTCATCTGTTTGACTGAATTTTTCAATGGTATTTAAAAATTCAGCCAGACCTTCGCAAGCGTATACACGCTGCTTTACCGGATACTTCTCAATACGTTCCGCAATCTCTCGCAAATAGACCTTCTCAGGTTCCGAATAATACTCTCTGAGCAATTGATCTACTGTTACTGAAAGAGCATTTGCAATCCGTACAATCATATCCAGACTTGGAATCCCTCTCGCATTTTCTATTTGGCCGATATGGCTATTCCCGCAATCACAGATCTCCGCCAAATCTTCCTGGCGCAATCCGCGCATTTGTCGGTACTTCCGAATATTCTTGCCTAAAATAACATAGTCCATGGTTTTACATTCTCCTTACATTTCTATTTTATATAATCTGACAATGGAATTGAAGAACTTGATATTCCAATATACGCACTATAAGTGGAATATCAACTCATTTACATGGACTTTTTTAATTTTCAAGCGTTAAAAAGCCATCGTTGAACCTATTATATGCACTGTCGGTCTATGAAAACATATCCAGGTTGTCCAACATCTGTGCAATGTCTGCCTCCAGAGTATCTGTCTTACTCTCCTCTGAAAAAGCCATCTGGGGTTCGTCACGGCGAACCGCTGCAAGTCTTTCCTCAACAATGCGCCGTATGATTTCCTCAATTCCATCTCGATTATAGCCAGGTGTTAGTTTGACTTCTATTTTACAATGTGCATCCTGTAAATTCGGGTTAGAATCAAGATAATCATTCAAGGCTGCAACAACAACCGCACTTTTCCTGTTTCCCAGCCTTTCAAGCAACTCTCCAGCCCTTACCTGTTCCTCTGAATCTGCGCTAAATTGAAGCGAGAAGCGGTATTTTCCATCCTTTTTCATTATATTGTCCCTCCGTCCCTTATCCAAGTGGACGAAGAGAAAGCGTTTTCCTGCCCAACATTTCATATCCCAGAGCATTTGCATTCGGAGATTCCACAAAATCCGCCTTTGCTACCAGAGGCGAATTTATCAGGAAAGGCCTTAAAAGAATACTTCCCCCTCCGATAAAAACTGCCGGATTAGAACGCAAATCCACTTGCAATTCTCTAAGCTGGTTCAGAATATCCTGTGCATGTAACTTCGTCGCTTCACGAATTGTCTCCTTGACATCCTCCGGCAGAATGGTATTCTCGCACTGAAGCACTGCACTAATATGCTCATCTTCGATACGCATATCATGAAGCGCACCAACCTTTCGTATGATTTCATTGTTCATAGTAATAATACCAGTTTCCAGGCTCCGGCAAAACTGCAAATCTGGTTTTCCATTCTTCAAGAGCAGCACATCGGTGGTATAACCACCAATATCAACGATAAACATACGAACCGTATGAACCACCAGACTGCTCTGGGGAATAACAGCGGCATATGCCTGCGGGAACACCATAACACGGTCTATCTTAATGCTGTATGGCCTGTCACCATAAACAAATTTGATAATTCCGTCTCTTTTGAAATAATTGGCGAATCTGTCTTTTAAAGCGCCAAAATGCTCAGGTGGTAGTCCAACAGCCAGCTGAATCTGTTCGACCGGCGTATAATTGCCTCTGTTCTCCAGTTCTTTGGCGATTGCAAATAATGTCAAGATGAAATATCGGTCATCCTGGGTTTTATCCCTCATATAACTCAGACGGCGTCCGCTCAAGGTCCAATATTTTCCTCCATACTCCACAATCTCATCTGTCATGGGCGGCTTCACCGTGTGCTCAGAAAGCCCGGAAATAAAGGAATGGTTTGTGGTCTTTACAGCGTAGTTGCCGTGGTCGATTGCGATTAACATATGTATACCTCCTGCAAAAATTATTCTTATATTTATCATTACACGATTCGCCATGCGTATTTACAACTTTTATACGCATTCGATTGAAAAAACGCACGAAAAAGGGTGAAGCATTTTTGCTCCACCCCAGTTTTAATGCTTCTTTTGAAAACAATATTCCCAGATATAATCATCCAGTCCCTTATAGCGTGGATCCCACAGGTACGTACCGAACTGAAATCCCATATTGCCAAGAAGACTGAGAAGATTGTTGTAACCGTTTTGTACATGGTAATTGGTCGCAAAATCCATATCAAAAGCAGTCTTAATCTCTGCAACCCCTTCTGCACGTAAATCGCTAAGGGTTGTTTCAAGCTGTGTCAGAGAATTAACACCAGGAACCGCCAGCACTGTTAGACCAGTCAGTGCATGAATCACGTCAGCTTTCATAGGACCTTCTGTCAGCACCAGCATAGGCCTAACCGGGCCTGCAAGATGTGTCCATCCTTCTGCAGGGCAACCATCCGGCCGCTCTGTACTGGATACCCATCGAAATTTTCTCTTTTTCACCTTATCTCTGCGTATCTGAAGCCCCTGAATTCTTCCTTTCCGATCTCTCATTGGAATTAAGATACCGCGTTCTTCATGAATGAAAGTCCATGTACCGCTTTCATTCCTGTAAAAACCAGGAACCCCAGCTAAGTACATCCCTTCGGACTGAAGTTTGCCGGCAATCGCTGTCATACCGACCACAGGTGTTGTCCTGTATCCAAGCCGAATAATGTCATCCTCCATCAACCCTCTGCCAAGCAGGTTCTCTTTATGGTCTGCCGCCAGCGTCAGCTTATCGAGCAGCGCACTGTATGTGGCATGTCGGGTATCAACATCCGTTATTGGGCATTCAGGCTTTGCCTGCGGCTGTATCCTCTTTTGGGGTTTAGGCCGGTTATCAGGCATTCCCAGTTTCTCCACCAGAGCTTTTCGCACTTTGTCACGCGGAACCCCGGTATATAATGAGTACAGATCAAATATACCACCAGATATTCCGCACCGCGGGCAGCGATACACTTCTTTTTTCAAATTGATGTTCAAATGCTTTTTCCGTGGGTTTTCGTCACAGCAGGGACACTGCACATAATAGGAGCTTCTTCCAGACGGCGGCATCGGGATTCCCAGCAGCGAAACAACGTCGCTCATATGAAATATTTCCATGCTGCCTCCTTTCCTTTTTCAAACTTGCGGGGAACAGCACGCTGTCCCCCGCCTCTTCTCATTGCTGTTTTCCCTATAACCCACAGTTTTCCTTAAACGACGCAACCCCTGAAGGATCGTATTCCGCCAGCTTTTCCAGATCGAAGGCCACCGCCGCATATCTGCCATATCCGGATTTCACGGTGTAAGGCAGCACTTTTCCCAGTTTGTTCTCCCTGATAAACCTTAACAGATCTTTACTGATATCTCCGTTAATGAATGCTTCGTTATCCTCCAGATCATATGCCGGTAGATTGATCGTCATGTCTGCAAAGGGTTCCGGACCATCTTCTCCATAATTAATCATACCGATGTGCAACCGCCCGTCATAAGCATATTGGTTGACATGCAGTGAGACCATTTCATCTCCAAGCTCCCATTTGAAACGAAGTTTTTTCGTTCTTTTACACATTTTTTTGTCCTCCTTTTCGTCTTGTTCACGGCCAGAGGATGACTGCATGAATCCCCTGGTCTTTAGCACCTGTTATGCAATTGTCTGTTGAATAGAAAATTCACAAATCAGTTTCGCAGCAGCTTTAATTTCCTCGCCGCCAGTGAATTTTGTTGCCACCCATTTAATTGCACCGGGATCCAGCGATAATACCTCTCCAAGTGTTTTTCCGCTGAATTTTGAGATTGGGCAAGGCACATTCATTGCCTGTGCCAGCTTTTCTTCTGGAGTCAGTTCCTTTTGTACCGGTTCAATTACGGTATATTCCTCTTGTGCCGGTTCCGATTTTGGTTCTGTCATCTCTTGTTTCTCTGCTGATACTGTTTGAGCCTGATCGGCGGAGATTCCCAGTTCATCCACAGCAGAAGACTCAAAATCTTCACCTGCCATGGAAAACTGAAGTCCAAAGCCTGCATTTCGTAGAGCAATTCCAACAGCAGCCGTCTGTGCCCATTCCCGTGGTGAAACTGAAGGTTTCTCCTCACAATATCCTCTGGATGCCGTCGCTTCTGCCAGATAACAGTCCGCCGCATCCTTATAGTTTGGATACACGCGGGCTGTTGCCACAAAGCAATCCTTTGCAGGATTCACCTGTACAGCAATGCGTCCTTCTGGATATTTCAGACGGAACCACGCCATCTGTATCATGACCGGAAGGCGCTTACGCACCTCTCCGGTTCCCAAGTCCGTATAATCCACAGCAAATGGTGTGGGATCAAATCCATCCACCTGATGAATTGTTTCGATCTTAGCGAGCATTGCCGCCTTCTCATTCGAGTTATTCTGACTCATAATTGTAGCCTCCTTATAAATTGATATATGTGTTCCGATACTGCATCCAAACTGGCAGAATTGTATGGATATATTGACTGATACTTATTTTGTACTGCTCCTGCGTCCCTGCCTTAAAGCTGGAAAACCGCTTTCTGCCGTCCTGTACAACATGCTCAAAAGAGCTCAGTGCTGTTTCACGTCGTTTCTGGCCTTCTGCATCGGCTTTTAATCCAAATCGTCTTTCATTTAAGGTGAAGCGCACATACGCATCTACCATCTGAAAGTGATAGCCCATGACCTTTGTATCCAGTGTAATTGGCGCAGACTTGCAAAAAGATTGAAATGTCTCCAAGACGCAAATGCGATAATTGAGTTCCTGCATAATCAGCAAGTCCTCCGGGGGAAGGCTGTTCTCAGCAATCTGGGATCTGATGGTATTTTGTTTCTCAAGATATTGATCTAATATTGTAGCCATAGCTGCTCCTTTCTTCAAGCAAGCGCCTGCAGCCGCTTAGCAAGGCAGGTGCCGCGTTTTTCTGTGTCAGTTCTTTTAATGGAAATACAAAGCGCCCTTTTTTCCCCGACAATGGTTACACGCTCTTTTCCTCGTGTAATTGCCGTATAGATAAGAGGCCTCGTCAGCATGATGGAATGGGCGCATTGCAGATTGATGATGACGGACTGGTACTCCGCTCCCTGTGATTTATGGATAGTAGAGGCATAACCTAAATCCAACATATCCAATTCACTGGAATCGTACTCTTTCATGCGCCCGTCACCAAAGTCCACATGAACCGTAGTGTCATCGCCAATGCGAATAATTTTTCTGACATACCCGATATCACCGTTATTGACATCATCATGGTTTTTGATCTGCATGACCTTGTCCCCACACCGAAATTTCCGGTTTCCGAAAACAACTTCCGGTTTCTGCGTATCCGGAGGGTTCACCTTCTCACGCAAACACTCATTCAGTGCATTGACTCCGGTTTCCGTCTTCTGCCGGTATGGCGTAAGCAGCGCCACATTATCGACCCCGTATTCTTTCGTTTCCTGCAGATAAAGATCGACAATGAGTTCAGCAGAATCAGAAAGCCTGGGAGAATTGATAAACTGAAAGTCATTCCCATACTCCAGGCCCACATTCCCATGGCGGATCAGCTTCGCATTTGTCGCAATGCGGCTTCCCGCATTCTGGCGAAATACCTTGTCCAACCGTACAACTGGGATACATCCGCTGGCAATCATCTCACTGAGCACTGCGCCAGGTCCCACTGAAGGCAGCTGATCTGCATCGCCAATCAGCACCATCTGGGCGCCATATTTCACTGCATCAAACAGATATTCAGCCAGATAAACATCCAGCATGGAAATCTCATCTACCACAATCAGATCTGCAGTAAGCGCTTCGGGTCCATCATAGTCTCCGTCCTCATCCGCCATCAGCCCAAGGGCTTTATGAACAGTTGAAGCCGAAACACCAGTTGCCTGCTCCATCCTCCTTGCTGCCCTACCCGTAGGGGCACAACAGCAGATTTCACTTTTGGGATTGTTTTTTTGATAAATATCTAAAATGGCACGTTGTATCAAAGTCTTTCCTGTTCCAGGTCCACCAGTGATAATGGAAAGCCCCTGCGTCAGAGCCATCTTTACCGCTTCGCGCTGCTCCAGTGCAAACTTCATTTTCAGCTTCTGCTCCTCTGCATCTATGGCAGCATCCAAATCCCCATAGCTGTGCATCTTCCGGTACTTCATTTGCTGATGAATGGCGGAGGCAAGCTGTTCTTCCACATGTGCGGTCTTTGCCCTATACACATTGCCCTGGTACGACACCAACTGTCCGCCGAAAACCAGCCTGGCGGCACGGTTCGCCACCATTTCTGCTGTTAACGCAGGCGTATCCAGAATTTTTAGGCAGGCTTTCACAAACTCATGTTTCTCCATGCAGAGATGACCTTTGGCTTCCGCATCCTCCAGCGTATACAAGAGTCCTTCATCCACACGCTCTGTCGATAGCCGGTCAAACCCCATGCTCATAGCGATATGGTCTGCCGTCTTGAAACCAATCCCGGCCATGTCGCAGAGCTGATAGGGATGATTTTTTACAATATCCATCGTCTTTTCCCCATACTCCTTATACAGGCGTACCGCTCGGTTCGGCGTAATGCCATGTGGTGACAGAAACGCCACCACATCCCGGGCGCCACGATTGACCAGATAGGAATCATAGATTTTTTTCAGTTTTATCTCACTGATACCCGGTATGGCAAGGAGCCTTTCCGGTTCTTTATCCAGTATCTCCAGTGACTGCTGACCAAAAGCTGCGTAAATTTTCTCCGCTATTTTTGGACCAATCCCTTTAATCTGCCCGGAAGAAAGATAGGCAATAATGCCTTCCTTCGTCGGTATTATCACTTCGTTATAACTCTCCACTTCAAACTGGATGCCAAATTTGGGGTTTTTACTCCAATGCCCAAACATGTCGTAGCGCAGGTTGCTCGATATAGGTAAGCAATATCCCACTGCCTTCACCTGTGTAACCGTGTTCCCTGTGCTATCTTTGATCTTTTCGCATGGGTTGTAGAGCGCAATCATATAACTGCTGGCATCAACAGCCGTAATACTTTGTGGATATATGAGCCTATCAAATTCACATAGCAAAATTTTTACTCCTTTCTCTGAGTCGTGTTATAGATACAAAAAACTCCCGAATCGTATCCAAAGATACAACGGGAGTTTTTTGTGAAGCTGCAGCCAGTTGTCCTTTCATCGGAACATCGCCGCATTTTCAAGATATGACAAAGGAGCAGAGATACCCATCAAGAAATTCTCCCTGTCCAGGCGAACTTTCCGCTTATCGCAGCCACGCTTTGTCAGTTCCTTTTGTACTTGCAGGTATACACCCTCATCAAAAGCAATCATCGGCATCTTCAGGCAGATTGCATGGGCAATTTCCCCACGCATCCCACTGCTGATCCGGTTACCGCATATCAGCAGGATATCGCTGCCTTTCAGCAGTTCCAGACCGAACTGAAGGGCAAGCGCTCTATCAGATGGAATATTGTCGCAAAGGATCATCGGGAGATACGCATGTGGCGCACTTGCGTTCATGCCCATCTTTTTCATGGCATAGAACATATACGCCCTTGTCGCCTGCATGTTCTGTGCAATCCCTTCATTCGTGTCTGCACTGAGCGGCGAGCAGATATACGCCCTCTTTTTGCACCTGTCATATGGCAGGAACTGATAAACCAACTCCTGCTCCCAACCTTCATGATAAATGTTTTCCATTATGGTCTCCTTTCTAAATTGGCTGGACCGACACCTTTACCTTGCGGCTTTCCGATGCTTTTAGAACATCAGTATAAATTGCCGGGTATTTTTTCTTCAAGGCTTTGGAATCGGGCCTGCGGGTTGTTTTTGTCACGAAATCAATCAAAAGCTTATCGCTGGTCGTTTCTAAGACGCCATGCTCATGCTCCTTCATGACTTCGGCAATTCGCACACTATGTGCTTCAATCTCCTTTTCATATGTTTTGATTTCTCTGTTGCATTCAGAGATCTTCCCTTGAAGCATTGCGATTCTGCGCAAGGGCGATTCATACTTGCGGGAAAACTCTATTGTTGGAAGTCCCGCCTGACTTGCACCATAAATCCTTGCCAGTGACTCCAAAGCAAGCTTTGGTGCAACATCCGCCATTGTCGGGGGTTTATCATTCTCAAGGCTCCAGATCCATTCATCCAGGCGTTCAAAAATCATATCCTCCTTCGCCTTATCACGAATAATCTCAGGCATTGCCAGATCATTGTCCGGATTATTTCCCCAAACGGCAGAAAAAGCTCCAATGTTCACATCCGCTACCGCAAGATAAAACCTCAGCTGCAGTTCATAGTAGAGCGGAATCGCTCCATCTGCCCACTCATCCGCTTTGTGATAAGTACAGCTTTTACACTCCAAAATTCCCGGTTCGTTATCGGACGCCCGTGTAAAGCGCCGGTCGAAATTGGCAAGAGCATAAGAATGATCTGCGTGCTGATATAGATTCGTGTCTTCCATAACGGTGTTGCCTGTCTTTGCACCATACCAATAGGCAGCAATCGGTTCCAAAAGATGCCCCATTTGCAATTGATTGGCATTGGCTTTTTTTGCAGGCTTCATTTGCCCTTTTTTGATTTTCCACAGCTCCAGCGGAGTCGTCCATGGTGATACACCAAAAATAGCTGCAACATCGCTACCGCCCACTGTATAAGGAATATCACCTTTAGGGCCGTGCATACGGCATTCCAGCCATCTGTCATTCGTCATACCTGCGGTATCACAAAGAATAATTGGTTTTGCCATCAGTAACTCACCGCCTTTGCAAGGTCATAATCACTCCACCTGAATGAAAGCGCACGAGCCATATTTTCTTCTATGACCAACATCTTACTTTCCGGCGTATTCTCAATCCTCAAAATAAACGGGATCTCCTGCATGGCAAGAAATACGTCATGGGCTGTCGCCGGACCGCCTCCGTATGCCATCTCGTACATGGCGATAGCTTCGACTGCAGCCTTTTTGGGCAGACTCAGTTTTTTACATACCCTGGTCATTGCATTTACCGGATAATCCAAATGGATCTCCAGCAGTTTCTGCAGTTTGGCAATGCTATCCCCAAATTGGGCAAACAGCTGATCCAACGCCGTATCAAAGTCGGAAACCTTGGACTGATGCCTGTGGTCAACTGCGATGCAGCCCCCGATATGGATAGAACATTTTCCACTCATCAGGAGAGCCGAAACCTTTGCCGAAGCCACTCCGGTATCCGAACTCATAAAACGAACTCCCGGCATCAGTTTGGAAGACATCGTCCCCTTCCCCAGTGAGGACAAAAGTTTCGCATATGTTCCAATCAAATCTTCTTTCTGATTCGGCATTGTCCATGACGCGCTTACCATCGCATGGTCACAGTATCCAGACTCAAATACATTTCCGTTGAATTGTGCATCCAACTTTCCCTTCAATGTAGCGAGAAGTTCATCTACTGGCAGCACCGAATAATCAACTGCATCGCCAGAATGAACTGCTGCTACCTTCTCATCACGAATCAGCAAAAGTGCATCTGCTGAATAAAGGCGCAGGCAGGCGTTTAATACCTCCGCCAGCACTTCACGGCTCAGTTTAGGAAGCGCCGTGCCACCAATTTTTGCCCTGTCCAAAAGACTTTTGTAGGCTGTCATGCGCATAGGGAAGAGTTCTCCGTTAACACGCATTGCCAGACCGAGATTGTCCGCTGTGTCATCCACAGCGTCCTGTGTGGTTCCTGCCGCAAAAGCCGACAGATCAGCACTCAGAGCAGAGCCTTTGCCCAACGGCTGAATCTCAAGGTCGCTGACCTTACTTTTGATCCAACGGCTGTTCATAGACTGTTCCTGGTGATAATCAAGCATTTTACGATAGGAACTGAATGTGGTGTAAAAACCATCCTGACATTGTTTTTGCATATTTCATGCTCCTTTCTTTTCTGACGGGATTGCCGCCTTGATATATAACAAAAGCCAGCAATCTCGAAAGACTGCTGGCTTATGCCCAAGATAAATTGGCCGGAAAACAAAAAAAGTGCCATCTGCATAATTGCAAATGACACTTTGATAAACTCTGTTAAACTGTGTTCGACCGTAGCCAAACTTGATACTGATATGGATATTATAACAGATTTGTTCGCCATAGTCAATCCACTGGGAAAAGAGCACATATGCTGTTTTTCAGAATGCCAGCAAGTTCGCTACTTCATCCACTGTGTCAAGGACTTGATGAAATTCAAGCTCCCCAATATACTTATTTTCGACAATATACTTATCCCACAAAAGATACATCTGCGGCTCTTCACGTATATCCTTGATAATCGCTTTCCAATCGCGGATATCCTCCACGGACCCTCTCTTTTGAGCAGTATGTATGACTGCCATGCGTAAAATGTCCACATTGATTTCTTCTTTTCGACTCCGGAAAAGAGTATGTAAATCATAAAAGTCTCTTGCCCGGGTTGTTCCGATATTTCTACGGATAATCGTTTCATATTTTTCAGCAAGAACCGTTTCCAAAGTATATGCCATTATAGAAACTGTTTTTTCATCGAAAATCAACGGGAAATCATATTGTATCGCTGCCGGTGTTATAATGTCTCCGGTTGTGACATCAATTTTCATAGGACTGTCAATTTTTCCGTATTTTGCCCGCAAATGTACACGAAAATTATTATAGGCATCCTCCTCTCGAATCGGTTCGATTTTTTCATATTCAAATGAAATGCCGTCGTTGACATCCGTTGAAATAATTTGCTTTACAGCTGCAACGATTTCATCTTCTTCCATCTGAATACCACGCACCGTTGTGTCCATATCCATTGTAGTGCGTTCACCAATACCGATCATTGATGATATCAAAAGCCCGCCCTTCAAAATAAAATTGTTCCGAAAGGATGAGACTGCCAAACGCTCGATGATTCTTTCAAATAAAAACATCTGCAGTACCTCCTGTGCACGAAGATTTTTCTTCGCTGCCATGCTGCGAATGGCTCCTTTTAGTTGCTCCGGTGTCTTCATTATAAAACCTCCATATATGTTCTAATCCTATCTTCAATTCCAAATATCTTGCCATATTTCAGCAGTTTTCTGTTATTCGGATTTGTCTTGAAATAGTCCTTAATTGCCTGCGTAAAAAGCTGCAGCTCAATTTGATCCTTATCCCGAATCACATCACAAATACAGCGCTCTCGGTCATAAAGCTTTACCATCCCGCCTTGAGGGGATTTTGTTTCTGTTATTCCAAGATCGTAAACTTCTGTCTGCACATAATGACAACGCAAATTCGGATTATCGCGCCTTAATCTACTGATGTTCGTTCCGCGAGGCAGTGTTATATCCAAGATGTTCGGCGTCCTGTCCGACATCCCCCAAAAGAACAGTGCGGTGCCATATGAATATATTATCTTTGCGCTTTGCGCCTGAAGAAGCGCAAACTCGTCAGTAAATTCATCGGTCAAAGTATATAGCCCTTTCCGCACTGGATCTAATTTTCCCATATCAACATACTTCTTCAGCATCGGTCTGCTGATTCCAGCCGCTTCAATATCCGAAGTCTTAACAAACCCATTGCTATTTTCGGCAATCGTTTGAATTTTAGCCCAAATCGTATCCGTGTCAATACACCTCCTTGACTTCTATTTACATTCGTGCTTCATATTATACACAGTTGAAGCGCAAATGTAAATAGAAGTCTTGGAAATTAGTATGTCCTAAATGAAAACAATTATACAAAAAGGGATGCCGCCGAAACGACATCCCTAAGAAAAAATCAGAACCTACTCGTACTTCACTGTCTTAAACCTACCGATTGAGGTAAACAGTTCAATAAAAGTTTCGTTAATTTCCGCCATATAAAGATGCTCATACAAGAACCTTATTACTTCAGGATTTAATATTTCCATGACAGTACGCTCTTGTTTATCAATAAGAAAATATTGTCTGGTCTCGCCATTGATAAAAAATTTTTGCTGGGTGCCACCCCATCGGTCTATCATATAATTGAATGAATTTATATCGGCATTCTTGCCCCAATCATATACCCAACATTCTTCACCATTTCTGATAATTTTTCTGTACGTTTCCGGATTATAATAAGCAGACATATTTCTCCTCCTATCTACAAATATATTTGTATTATAGCAAAAAAACCATCCTTCTTCTACATATAGTTAAAGCAACTGAGGGATGCCTACAAAAGACATCCCCCAGACGCAGATACTATGCTGCGCTTCTGTTCAAAGACCACATTCCCCTGCCATCATGAAAGAAGTATGTAGGATTGATCTGAAGCGTTTGGCGGATTTTTTCTTTCCACCACTTATTTGCCTGTGCTTTTCTGTGCGGCTCTATTTTCTCATAGAGAAACGTGAGCGTCACCGGCTCGCTGCACTGTTCTAAAACGGCAGCAACCACATCACGCCATGTCGCTCCCGGCATATCCCGGATATCGACCTCCGCTTTCTTTGCCATAATAATCGGAACCAGAAGCGGTGAATCCTTTCGGACAATCATCACATATTCATGCAGAATCGGAATGAATTTTCCGCTATACTGGATCTTGTCTGAAAAGCAGTTATGCTGGGCCTTGATAATGATATTCTCCAAGGAACCCGGCTTGATGATTTCAGAAAGCATACTGTAAAGCACACCTTTTTTCTTAATGTCTCCCATCAAAACCGCCATCCTGCCTCCTTTTTCAAGGGCGGAAAACTGCTTCATCATGGCATAATTCATTTTATCAACAAAGCTTTCCCAGTCCGGTATGCGCGACAGATCATACTGTCTCGGGTCATAACCGTAGTTCTTTTGGACATCAGAAGCTTTATACATGACATCCGAAAACGTGACGATATCCCAATATGGAGGATGCCAGAAGATGAACTCCGGACGCTCCGGGATTTCACAGTTCATGATATCAAATCCGCTGTGCAGATCATACAGATGACTGCCAATGCCCAATTTGTCCGCCGCTGCTTTGGTCGTCCCGCTGCCACACATGTAGTCACAGATTTCTCCCGGGCGAAAGAACCCTAAAAGATCCTCAATCAGTCTGGGAGAGCAGTTCCCCCGATAACGGTTATTGCCGCCTTCGCCACGCTCCGGATAGGAGACAATGCTGGTCAACGGCCTTGATTCGCTTTTATAAGGCATAATGCCACCTCCTCTCTAACACTGAAGCATTTCTGCTTCCGCTCGTGCAATTTCTAACTCTACCACAGTTCGATCCGCAGACCAGACTTTCATGTGCTGTCTAATAAAAGATTCTACATCTTCCATCAAGACCCTGTTATAGGCTTTGGTCAACTTTTGATCCAGTTCAGAAGCAGTACATGGATGTCTGTTAAGAGTCTTAATAGCCTTTTGGAATCGTTCCATTTCATTTGTGGCAAACGTATGCTCTGCATGACGGTAATTCCAGTCATAGAGCATATAGCAAGCCAGCCATCTCCGCTTTAAAACTGCAGATATTTTATCTTTCGTGATACTGAGATTTTCCAGGACAATACTCATTTGCCCTGCTTTCGCATTTGTTTGGTTATGCAACACTTTCATCGCCTCCTCACAGCACCTCATCATGCCAGCTATTTTTTGCCTTATGAAACAACTCCAGGAGCTGGCTCACAGTCATGTCAATATTGGAAACATTTTCTGTAACCTCAAACCCATCCGCACTTAATTCAAACCAGCAATGGTCCGCTTCCTCGTCAAACCTGTCAAAACGTTTTTCAGGAAGCCCCACCTGCCGGGGAATAAAATATTCCCCACAGTCCAGACAGGAGATGATTTCTGCAATCTGCGCTTCGGTTATCACGCCCATTATCACGCAGGAATTTTGCATTTTATAGTTGTCAGCATCCCTGTAAAGATAGCTGATTCTTGTATTTATGGTTCCCATGGCTTTGCCTCCATTTCTGCATACAGACAGCATTCTTTACATGCCGCACTTCCATTTCCGACACACAGCGGGTATGGATTGTCCTGTTCCGGCGTATAACAGTCCGGATGCGCATTTTCTTTCAGATACTCATCCACAAACGCATGAGCCACCTCGGAAACCGTTTCCCAGTAAGCCTCCCAATAAGAATCATTTTTCCCCAATGCACTGTGAAGCCTTTCCGGAAAACGTGGATCCTGAACCATGCGGTTGTATTGCTCATCGGTCAGCTGATCCAGTTCATCCCAGTCTGACACCTGTGATACAAAATCCTCAAGCTGGCAGGATGCCTTGTAAATCCATCCCATTTCTCTGACAAACCGGTTGGAGACACAAAGCTGCTGGGATATGATTGCGATATGATAATGGTTTTCGCAGTATTCACCGTCAATGTAACATTCATAGAGGGAGTCTGCGGAATGTTCCACAAACTTCTCCTTATCCGTCCATTGGGGAATACAACCGCTTTCCTGTTCTTCCTTCAGCTTCTGTACCAATAAGCGCTTTGCATCATTAAAATCTGTATAGACTTCTGAAGAGTTCCCCTGTTCGCCATCTACCGCCCAATCTTCCAAAAGAATATAAATTCTTGGATGCTGGCGGCACTCTTCCAGATCGTCAAGCGGCTCCACCATAGATGGAGCCATGATGACAAAATCCAGAATGATGTCGTCAATGGTCTTTTTCTGGCTATACAGTTCAGAAAAAACCTCTTCCAGCTTTTTTACTTCACAGGGCAATACAGGAACCTCAAAGGAGCAGTACAGATCCGGCGTTTCATTTTCCGTTTCCTTATCCTCCCCGACACGGATTTCCGTAATTGTCCCATACAGACCCTCATACTCGCTTTCCGGCGTTCCCACAATGGGAGCGCCGATTACATAGGTTGTGCCTTCGTATTCAAACTCAGCACCGATTCGATTGATAATCATTCTTGATACCTCCTTCATTCTGATACTTTTATGGCAAACAGACAGCGTGGATCATAGCGCATTTCGATGGCTGCCTTTCTACAGGCTTCCTCCTCGTTTTCCGCTTTTATGACTGCGATAAATGGAGTCGGCTCCATATCGTGCCACCTTCTTTCGTTTTCTGTGCCGCACATGTCAACTTCTGCCAGTTCATCATCTGTCAAACCGACAATATCAAACATTTGTGAATCACGGACCCATGATGAATCCATGCAAACGACATACGTGTTCATCTGAATCCTCCTTAAATGTGATAGTCTACGGCAACCAATACTGTATCCTCACCCGTGCCATCAATGTAACCGTCAATGTAGCTGCGCCATTCTACCGGGACATAGCTGCCTGATTCTGAATCAAGCACACTGTCCTCTTTGCTAAGCCACTGGTCTGCATCCACAATATCATGCGTGCCTATCGGGTACTTCCAGTTGCTTGGAATCCCATACTCCTCAAGGTATTCTTCCAATGTAGAGCCTTTTCGGTAGACGTATCTGCCCCAGCGTATAACTCCGTCCGGAACGATTTCTCCATAAAAGTCGGAATCGGTCTTTCCTGCCAGAAACATTTGCTCAAGCTTATAAAAGCGCTCTTTTGCTTTCTGATTTCTCCAGCCCCGCATCTCTTCCCATGCGATATCTTTTTTTCTGGCGGCACAAACCCACACATATCCATCCGGTGTTTCTTCTTTTCTATCTGAATTGCACCAGCTTCTTTCACCAATGGAATACTCCGTGCAGGTATCTTTTACCAGAAACATCTCCGGCCAGCGCCCGCCAATGGAATACCAGTCCCACATGGCGTTTGGATTATAGTAATATCCATAGCCCTGATGCTTTTCATCAAAAGAATAACCGCATCTTTCTTCTGCATATTCCTCAAAACTCCTATAGAGCTTTTTGCGGGGATACTTAGGCAGAGCCATCATTCGTTTTGCTTTCTTAGTACGCTTTTCATGATGAAGCGGTCCTGCATCCCTTTGAAACACCTTTCCGTCACGGACAACAAATCTGCCCCAGATCGGATAGCCGTACTGCTCCACAATTGTGCCTTGGGGAAGCTTTATGCAGTCAACCACGCTCTCGTATTCTTCACGCAGTCTTTCTGTCCGGTTATCAAATTCCAGATATTCCGGATCCTCCAGCCACGCACAATAAGGATACATCAGCTCAGAAACGCCGTCATTCACTGTACGGGAGAATGATGACTGAAGATTTTGGCATCTCACAATCGCAAGGTCCAGCATAAAATTCTTTGTTTCAATTTGCTTCTGAATCTCTAATTCCTTCAGAGCCTCTGCTATTTGGTTGTCCAATTCCTTGTCTTCCTGTATCTGAGAGATTTCTAAAGCTGCTAATGTTAAAAAGTGCATAATTCCCTTCCTTTCTGAATAACAGGCGGGCAGCTGTAGAAATCCAGCTGCCCGTCGTATTTTTATAATTTGATGTTGTTATACCCTCACATGCTGCTTAATAGCAGCGGTCAGTTTTGTGGGCAGTTGGTTCGGGCCTTGCATCCTCATGATGAGGGTATATCAGGCCGTCAAATAATGAATATTGCATTCCGTTGCTCGGACAATGGAGAGATATTCCGGCACCAGTCTTTTCGTTTCTTCCCGTGTCGATGTCCCATAATAATCCGTGTAATTCAGCGTGATACAGTCTGCCGGAAGAATCGTCGCATGACGCTCAGTGTCATAGACACATTCAGAGGGCATAAACTCAGCCATGACCAGGTTTCTACCTTTATCGTCGAACAGACTGACACTCTCATGGCAGTCCCTGTTGAACAGATCTAACTGGCACCTTTTGGCGCTCATGGTGACTCCACCGCTGAAATGCAGAGTGATGTTGTACAGCTCCTCATGCATGTTGATGATATTGATGTCCAGTATTGCCGCTTCAAACGGAATCCCAAGGCTAAGTTCAAACGCTATCGCACGGAGGCAGTCATAATTCAAAGCCACTTTCTTCGAGAACAGGATTACCTTCTCAATCTCGCCGTGGCACCGAGCCTCTAACTTATCGGTCAGATATTCCCTGATATCTTCCGAAGACGGGTAATCAAAGCGGAAATGATAGTGGAAACGACCTGGGCGATTCACCAGATAATCGCTTAGATTGTACAGGCTGTTGCATGTGATAATGAACAGCTTTTTTCCGTCAGATGTTCCGTCAAACAGGCTCAAAAGCCCAGACTGCGGATCTGCTTCATTTTCTCCTGGCCGGATACTGCCAAAGGTCTTGTCGAACTCGTCAAACAAGATGACAGCCTCCTGGTCGATGGACTCAATATAGGAAGCGATACCCGGGATGAACTGGTCAACAATAATGACAGGATACCCGGTCTTAACCGCCTTTGAGGAAAGGACTCTGGCAAAAAGCGACTTGCCAATACCTTTGTCTCCACTTAGGATGACACCAAGATTCCGTTCAAACATTGCAAATGCCGCAATGACTTTGTCTGCCTTTTCCGGATGGACTCCGTAGACCTTCTCCTTCACCACCAAGTCCGTCCGTGCTTCCAGAAAAAAGCCGGACATCTTTGAGAAACGGACCGTGTAAGTCTTTGCAGGGAGCCTGTCGTAGGCCTTGAGTGAATCATCATAAATCTCATATTTCGCACCAATACTTATAGCTTTCATATTATTGTTAACGCTCCTTCTTTATTTTTATTTCTTTCTATTGTTATGAATTACGCAGGGCAAAGCGGATTTCATCCTTTGTCCTGCCTTTTGTTATACCCTCACATACCGCTTAACAACAGCGGTCAGTTTTGTGGGCAGTTGGTTTAAGTCTGAGATATCCAGGAATGAGTCCCCATAGATTCTCTCAATATTCTGCTATAGCGATAGGTAATGTTTTGACTTCTAATCTCTTTCTATCCCTTGTTCAATTATATCGTTAATGTTTCTCTCATTACTCCATGTTGCTTTGCTATCTTCTTGATTGCATTGACACATTCCGTTAGTATTCCGGTTTCACAATTAGGGTTTTTAACTCTGTTGATTATGACCATGCTTATTGCTTCATGGACGAATCGGTTTTTATCCATTTTCCCTAATAACACCATCACCATTTGATATTGACCTTTGGAAATCATTTCCTCCATTAGTTCTATTATATCTTCTAGTGCTAAATACCAACCACTGTCATCACATATCATTTCCCAAATCGTATCACAACTTCGCACCCATTGTACTAATTTTGCAACTGCTTCGTTTTCTTCATTATACATACCAATTCCTCCTTATGGACTATATGGTCCAGACTTTATAGTCCATATATTACCATATTTCTATGGTACAATCAATAGAAAAAGGACTTTTTAGTCTAGTTTAGAAAGGATGATATGTTATGAACAAATTAATATTGGATGTATCCCTTGGCGATAAATTAAAAACTTATAGGAAAATTAAAAATTTTACTCAATCCGATGTTGTTCGCAAAGCTGGATTATTAGGTAGCACAATGTCTGAATCAACTTATTCCAAAATCGAACAAGGTAATCGAAATATATTTATTTCTGACCTAATAATCCTCAAGGTCGTTTTAGGTTTTTCTTATGACGACCTGTTTGGGGATTATGAAAAATCCATTTTGGATCTAAACAAATAGGATAGTGGATTATTATCTCCACATTTTCCCCCGCTCCACACCGTGCGTGCGACTTTCACCGCACACGGCGTTCCATCGGCTTTTCTTTGCTCTGTGTAGTGTAGGCTTACAACTATTTTGTGAAACAGTTTATTGTTCAATTTCGGCCAGTCCAGCCGATTTTCTCAAGGAATTAACCTTGTTGAGTTGCCTTTTTGTTAGATTTAGCATGGCGAGGTATTTAGCGATTGTTTCGGGTGCGGTTGCATGGATTAGCCTGTGAACGTCAACATGGACGATTATCAGATTTTCATAGCGGTCTGTGCCATAAAAGGGTGGTTCTTTTGGTATCTTGTGATGACAATGTATCTCATCTACCATCAGTTCTCGCCCAGTAATAGCACATTTTCCATATTGAGCGCACCATAGGGAAAGTCTGTTATCCATAAATTCCACACTTCCCATAGGGGTGCTTGTCTTCATAAGCTGTAAGAGAATAGACATATTCAATTTCAACCCATCATGAATTTCTGCTCGTCCCTCTGGTGTATAGCTGTTAATTGTCCGCTTCTTCGACATTGGTTTTTTGTGTTGGACAGAACCTATTGGTGCTATTGGACATCCATAGATGAACTGAATATCTTTACTCTGTCCGTACCGTTGTCGAATATATTTTCCTACAACTTGCCCCGTTTTTGTGATTTTGTGCCTTAATCTGTTATGCAAGCATATGTTTATGTTTCGACGGATTGTTTTGCAGTCTAAGTTGACATCCGTGGCAATCTGATAGTAGTTGTGGATACCAATAACCATTGCATTATACTTGGTTACGGCCAAGGCTCCGTTGGCAGCATCTTGAGGATGCTGCATGTCCTTAATTTGCTCTATCAGCACATGCGTTTCTCTTTGAATGGCTTTCTGGCACATATGCGACCTTACCACCCATTTTTTACGCTTCTGAACCACTTTTAGCTCGAATCCTAGAAACTCTGAGTAATGCCGCTTTAGACTTACTACCTTCGACTTTTCCTCGCTGATTTCCAGTTTGAGCCGCTCAGCCAGCCATTGCTTGATAGCAAAGTAGGCTTTATTGGCATCATCCCTTTTTCGGCAAAAGATTTTGAAGTCGTCAGCATACCGCACTATGTACATTTCTTTGAGATTACTGCGTTTCAGTGCCCTGTAGATACTCCCTCTATCCTGGTGCCCTTCTTTGTGCTCAATAATCTTATATGGAGTATGCGTCGGGTGAGTTTCCCATTGCGAACTAATCCACCAATCCAGTTCATTGAGCACTATATTGGCAAGCAGAGGTGAGAGAACACCGCCTTGTGGTGTTCCTTTTTGCGGTAACACCTTACTACCATCCGGCAGAATAATAGGCGCTTTCAGCATTTCTTTTATGATACATAGCAAAGTTTTATCTCGAATACCCAATGACCACATTTGCTTGATGAGTTTACTGTGGTTTACATTATCAAAAAATCCTTTAATGTCCATGTCCACCACATAGTACAGCTTAGTGAAGTGTATCAGGTTCTGAACCTTGGAGATTGCATTTTCTGCCGACCTATTTGGCCTGAAGCCATAGCTATACTCATGAAATTTGGCTTCACAGATTGGCTCTAATACCTGTTTGATGCTTTGCTGTACCAACCTATCAAACATAGTGGGGATACCGAGGGGTCTGATACCGCCATTTGGTTTTGGAATTTCTACTCGCTTTACAGGTTTTGGTTTATACCATGCCAGCTTCTTCTGCACAGTGCGGATATATTTTTCCGCAGGCATTTGTTCAATGTCTCGGATTGTTATTCCATCCACACCTGGGGTTACACTGCCTCCATTTCTCTTGATATTCCTATATGCTAATTGGATGTTTTCCTCGGAGCAGATTATTCCCATAAGGTTCTGGAACACCTGCCCGTTTTGACTTTTTGCATACAGTTCATCAAAAGTGGATTGCATATCATAGTATTCACTGTTTCTGAGTGTCTGTTTCTTTTTGGTTGCCATAGGCATCACCCTCCTTCCGGAGCATGATTTTCTTTGTCATACTCGAAGCTATGGATTGCCTACTACACACATTGCATTGCTAAACCGACTACCGGCTATCCCTCCACCTACTTTCATAAGCTTCACTGGTACTGTGCCGGCACTCTCACTGGAACAAAACAGGATTTAGTTTGCACAATCTCCTGTACCATTTCATAAGTCTGCAATGACCTCCATGTTTCCAGCTTTCCACGTTCCGATAATCCTATCATTGACTGCTTTTAGGTGCTTCCTATGAGCCCGCATGCACATCGCCGCCTATAACGGCGCAAGGTCTTTCATAACGACAATATTTTACTCAACCTCACATGCACCCTTTACAGGGCTATCGCATTTCTACGAAATCGGCTTTCAGACCCGTACATTCGGAAGTTCGTCAGTGATTTTAACACATTCTCACCGTGAGCAATCGACACCCGGCATATCTGCAACACCATCCACCTCTGGGCAGCTTTCGACATAGTATTACTAAATCTATGTTACGGTTGCATTCTGCCGTCTTCACCGAGCTTCTGACCTTTCTGCTATTGCACGCAGTAACGCCAGTCGGAGTATTAGTGAGAGCCTTTCAAGGCGTTACCCCATCATTCGACTCTTCGGATTATCAGTTCTCCAAAAGAGAACTATTACGTTCTATTTCTTTTGTGCCTGCGCTTTTTCCGCAGGAACGTGTCACACTATCATCACCAATAGCGGCTGCAACAAACAAGATACCTTTGCGTTGATACTCCTGCTTGATGCCGCGAAGATCCTCCTCAGCTGCAGAACCACCATAACCGCTGTCAGCAGGCTGTCCGTCTGAAACCAGTATGAGGATTTTTACTGCTTCCGGCCGCTTAGACAGCTGCTCCGCTACAAAACGGAGTGCGGCTCCGTCACGGTTGCTTCCTCTGGCCGCAATATCCATCATGCGGTATTTATCATCATGATCAAAGCCATCAAATTCCGCATAGGAATATAGTGCTACTGTATTTCCGACATCGGTATAATCGGTGGAATGACCATAGACCATTACCGGGATGTCCAGGCTCTGACAGAAATCATACAGAATAATAGCTGAGGCTCTGGCATAAGTACAGCGATCACAGGAACACATAGACCCTGACTCATCCAGAAGCAGGCCGACTGCCAGCTCCGGGATCTCATTGGGCAGGTTGTTCTTATAAAACACCTTACCGTCATTCCTGCACAGTGCGTGCACATCCAAACGGCGGCCCATGATAAGACCGGTCAGCTTGCCGCCTCTTCGATTTTCCTTGAGCTGCTTCTGCAAACTCTTCTGCAGCTGGCGGGAAATATTGATCAAAGGTCCCGCAATAGCATTATACTGTTCTATAAGCTCCTCATCCACAGAGGCAATCCGATTGATTCGGATAGGTACCCCTTCATGGATATTCCCATAAGAAATATTCTGAGCCACATCATTCAACTCCTGAATCCTTTCATTCTCCAATTGCTCGCAGACCGCTTTTTCCGCCATCTTGTCCAGAAGACGTTCGATATCGGATGCAGCACGATCATACTGCTCCCGCTCATAATCGTCGTTTCTTTCTATTGACCCACCAACAGGTTCTGAAAGTGATTCTGACTGGTGGTAGGGGATGCGTCCCTGCTCAGTATCCGCAGTTTCCTGTTTCTCAGCACCGGAACTGCCACCATCTATAGGGGCAGTTTCTTTATCTGAAGAATTATTGCTTCCCCCAGACCCAGATGGCTTTTCTTCCGTTTCAGAGTCAGTCTGGAAGCCCTCTGTTTCTCTTGAGTCATCCTCGCTCTCGGCGTCTGCATGAGTCTGTGCCCGTTTGCCGGCCGTCGCAGATTCTTCTGACCCGTCGGATGCTTCCGGCACCGGCGTGCTGCTTCCTTCACCAATTTCGGAACCGCCGGCAATTGCGCCCAACACTTCCGACAAGGTTTCTGCAAGGCTGGCGGAACCTCCGGAGGTTATAGCCTCTTCCTGACGTTTTTTGCATTCTTCACAAAATGATTCGATATAGTCCCAGCACCTTACCAGTACCATATTGACGACATTCAGCCGGTCTTTTCCGGACCTGCTCATTAAGGCGCTGTCAATATCGGTAATTAAACCGAACACCGCCTGAATTCTTTCATCGCTGAGCGGTTCGTCCCCATACTTGATTTCGCCAAATTTTGCATAAGACAGCATGATCTGAAGAATGCTTTCAAAAATATGACTTTCTTCATCCTCCTGCTCGATCAGCTGCGTCACGGTCAGTATTTGCTCGAAATGCCGCTCCCGCAGCTTTTCAAGCCCGTATCCCAGTGTACCTGGGAAATTGTTCAGCACCCGGTTTTCAATATACCCATCCTCAATTACATTGGAGATATAATGGGCAATCATCTGCACCATCTCCAGATTTTTGGGATCGGTTCTCACATAATTCCAGAATGCTTTCTCGTTCCGTGCATCCGCCGTTGTCTTCAGGTCTGGCGGATAGGGATACCAGCGACCGCTTCCTAAATAATTGGCATGTGTCTGTGCTGCAAGAAAATCTGTATAAAGGACATGTCCCAGCTCATGAGCGAACATACCGCATACGATCTGGTAGCGGTTTTCCCTCCCCTTTACCTTCGTGACCATAGGATGCCCGGCATTGATACGCACAAACATATTGTCCGTTGATGCCACATGCTTTTCTCTCGGTTTCCAGTAAAGATTCACACGGACCCGTCGGTTATAGTGATACCGCCTTGTCTGTGCTGCCGCCAGATCTTCAAAACGTCCCGCCAAAAGACGGGACGAGAAGAATTGTCGGTCTGAAATTTTACTGCGCTGCTCATTGAGCCGCTGTTTTACTAACTTGTGATTCACCCTCGCCATACAGGGTTGACCTCCTTTCTAAATACATTTATGCGGTTGCTCTCTTTCGCTTCTTTGTAAAAATCGGTTCCAAAACTGCACTGATCAGCGCCTCACGGTCTACTTCATCTGTGGTCGCCTTGCTGATGATCGTATACAGCGCCGACTCATATACATCGCCGGTAATTTCACTGCTCACAATCCAGTCAATCAGGCTGCGCATACCATAGGAGCCGTCCGTAATACTGTTCTTTCGGCAATACTCCGACAGGTCGTTGACCACCTGCACCATCTGGGAGATCTGGTACTCATCGGTTGCGCCCGTGACGGCCATGGCGCGCTGCACCATAACTTCAGGCGTCGGAAGTTCCACATCTCGTACCAGACTCATTCTGTCGATAACAGACTATAGCGATAGGTAATCTTTTGATATAATCTCCAGATTTTCCCCCGCTCCACACCGTGCATGCGACTTTCACCGCACACGGCGTTCCATCATAGACTTGCTGTTGAAATAAATGTAACGAACTAACTGCTCGTATTATGATTGATTTATTCGATTGCTTGTGTTCCGTACAGAGTACGAAATTCGTTGAGTTTTGCCATTTGCTTTTTGTTCGGCTTCAATTCTGCCAACATGGATTTTATTAGGATTGGGTTTGTCACCTTAACCAGCAAATGGGCTTCGGGAGACAGAATTGCGATATTTGCATATTCGTCTGTTCCACCCTTGTGCCTCGGGTTTATGTGATGTCCTTCCGCCTCATCCATCATCAGAAAACGCTTGGTAATTGCACATTTTCCTTTTTGAGCTGCATATCGACTGATACAGTTGACTGCAAAGGCGATGTTGTCTGCCCATGCCATCTTGCTGTTCCACATCTTGGAGATTTGCAAGGCTACAAGCTCGTGCCTGTTTTCCTCTGCGTATGGGTGTGCTTCCACCTTATGCTGCACTGCATTTTTGGTTTTGCAGTATCCTATGGGTAGAACCGGGTAATCTCCGATATATCGGATTTGCCTGGTTTCCCTGTATTTAGGCGGTATCTGAATTGCAGGATTGGGGCAGGTTTTTGAGAAACCTTTATACTTCGTCTTGGTGTACAATTTTCTCAGTATTCTGAGACTTATCGTGTCAAGACTTAGGTAGACCCCTGTTGCAATCTGATAATAATTGTGTATTCCCATAACCATCGCATTGTACTTGGCAATTTCCTTGCTCATACTCTCCCTGTCCTTGTGCCTGCCTATTTCTGTAATCTGCCCGGCAAGCGTTCGGTATATCCTTGCCATCGCCTTGTCAGCGATATAAGATACACCGCCCCATTTGTTTCGTTTGAGGTTTGCCTTAATCTTGAATCCCAGAAACTCCGTGTAATCTATAGTTATATCCGTGATTTGGGATTTTTCCGGCGATATATCAAGTTTCAGCTCCTCTTTTAGCCATATTTGGGTCGCAATGAAAATCCTTTCGGCTTCATCACGGTTACTGCAAACGATTTTAAAATCATCTGCATATCGGACATGGTGTATTTCTTTTAGCCTGCTATTTTTCCGCAACGCGCGACACGCTTTTGAGCGAGTGCTTTCACCATTTCTACCGGGTGGCTCTTTGTACTCATGCTTTGTTGGCATTCGCTCCCACTGCGAACTGAGCCAAACGTCTAGCTCATGTAGGTAAATGTTGGCTAACAGTGGAGATAGAATTCCTCCTTGCGGAGTTCCCATATCTGGATAGACCAGAGTGCCGTTTGGCATTTGTATGGGAGCCTTGAGCATTTTCCTTATTACCACCAGCAGTTGCTTGTCGTGTATTCCCATATTCCAGATCAGCCGCATTAACTTTGTATGGTTGACGTTATCAAAGAAACCCTTGATGTCCACGTCCACCACCCACGTCATGTGCCTGCGGTTTATGTTGAACATAAAACTTGCAATCGCATCTTCTGCTGATTTATTAGGGCGAAAACCTTTGCTATTTGGCAAAAACTTCGCTTCGCATATTGGCTCCAACACCTGTAGAATACACTGCTGAATAATCCTATCCCATATAGTCGGGATTCCCAGTGGTCTGGTTTTCCCGTTTGGTTTTGGAATTTCCACTCGGCGTACCGGCTTAGGGTTGTACCAGTTGAATTTGCGTCTGACATTCTCAACGACTTCTTCTGCGGATAATGAATCCACCTCTGCCATTGTAAGTCCATCTGTTCCAGGGGTTTTTGCCCCTTTATTTCCTCTGACATTGCGATATGCCAAAAGGATATTTTGCTTCGAGACGACTAACTTTGACAGATTGTTGAAGTTCATACCGGCTTTACTCTGTTCGTACAGAGCGTGGCGCACCCCATTCATGTTATACATTTGGGTATGTACCTTTTTCCGGTTTTGCTTTGGTTTGTTTGTGCGTCTACGAGTGTTATTCACGGAGTATCACCCCATTTCTCAAGGATGACCTTTTTGTCATACCCGAATCCGCAATCAATCGTTACATATTTCGTTTGCTTGTCCATGACTTGTGGCTGTTCCTCCACCTCCATTACAGAGGCTTCAACGGTCGTGCCACTACTCTCACCATGTATTAAACGGCTTATTGTTCTTCGTCCGTATCGCCCTATTTTCTAAGGACGTACATGGCTTTCCTCGTTCCGATAATCTTATCCATTCTATTAAGGGTTAGGTGCTCACTATAGGGACAAAAGCTGAATAGCGCCTGTAACGCTATAAGGTTGTTCATCTGAATCATAACTACTAAACCCCACTCTTGTGGCTACTGCCTTTTGGCAGTATCAGCTCCCCGTACATTCGCAAGTTCGTCAGGCAATGCGTTGCCATTCTCACCATACCTTTGTTATAGGACACCCGGCCTATCAGTTGCCATATCACCAAAGTGACTTAGGTTTCCTTCAGCCGACTTCAACGAGCTTCAGACCCGTTTCCGAAGAAACACGCCTGTCGTAGTATTAGTGTGGATGCCTCCGGGCGTTACCCCATCATTCCATCCATCAGATTATCAGTTCTCCAAACTGATTTTAGTTTGTGCCGCACCTTTTCAGTACGGAACGAGTCGCACGGTTCATACTGCGGCATCCCTCATATCCGATATTAGTCGTCACTACGACCACCGCATCCGGATGACGCTCTATCACCTCTCCGGTAGGAAGAGTGATTGTCCCGGTCTGCTCCAGCAGAGAATTCAGTCCTGGCAAAACGCCGGGCTGGACAATTGTCGTAGGCTCCTGGATCTCAATGACATACCCATACTTCAGAGCCTTGATAAAATCAGTCTCAATATAAGTATAGGTTTGACCACTGCTCTTGGAATTTTCATCTCGTCTGGACAGGGCACACACCTTCTCCGTTACACGATCCAGCACAATGCTCATACAGTCCTGGGATGTTGCGGCTGCATTTTCTACACCAGTCAGAGCCTGATATACCCCCGCCGGATCATAATCCATATCATCCAAATCGGGCAGATTCATCATTTTGGATACGTTGGCATAGTTGATTCCACCCATACTCGCCAAAATCGCTTTTTCATGATCAAGCTGTGCATCCCCGGTAGAACCCGAATCGGTATCCGGAAAAATCTGACCGATGAAGTCAAATATTTCTGTGCCTGCCGAGCAGGTGTATGCCATATACGGAAGCCCCAGCCCTGCTGCAATCGCTTTTGCGCTTCTGGTCTTTCCGGTTCCCGACGGTCCACGGAGGAGGAAATTCCTCATCTGCGTCGGTTTCCCGGTGGTTGCCTGAGCATGTTTGCAGATATCAACGACCTCCTGTGGAATGATGTACCATTCCGGAAGCACCGGTATCAGCTGTTTTTCCTGACTGCTCATCGTCCTTGGATGCAGTTCATACTTGCCGACAAAATCCGTGTGTTCCACAATGACATCTGCGCTCTTCACAATAACCCTCGCTGTTTTTGCAAAGATCGTAAATTCCCCAGCAATCACATGGGTAGGCTCAAAAGCGCCGGAATCCAGCTGCACCTGAGATACACGCATCAGATTTCCGGCCTTGTCCACACTCACCTTGACGGCTGCTGAACAGGAGGCATCTTTGATGCGTCTGTAGGCGTTATCACATAGCATTGCCATGTACTCCGTAGCCGAGGGTAAATCCGAAAATCCATGACTAAACTGATCGCGGTATAATTCAAAATTATCACTGAATTCCTCATCATTCATAAGTACCGGAAACAGTGCCATCATAACGGCAGCTCCGTCACGCCCTGATGCGTTTAGCACATAGTTTTCAAAAACTTCCGTGTTCTTGTCATACACACTTGCCATTAGCGAACCAGAGTTGCTGTCATATACTACCAGATGATACTCATCAGGTCCCATGGACGATTTGTATTCAGCAACTGTCCTGTGGTCGATGACTCCGACAGCTCCTTCGGCGCTGCCATCCATGCAGCGGCAAACTGCATGTACCGCCTTTATGACTGTTGAACACAAAGTTGCATTTGTCCCATCTCCATATTTCGATGATACTGACACCTTTTTGTTCGTCAACGTATCAAACGGTTCCGGTAAGGGACGGCTGTAATTAAAGATGTTGTTCATGTATGCACTCATACGTTATTTCCTTTCTGCATTTGACTGCGTAAGATTGATTTTGATTCCCTCAGATACACACTGGACATCCGTAAGCCCGGCTCTTATCAGTTCCTGGCAGATATCTGCCCAACTCTCCCGGACCGGAAGTTCTTCCGCGAGCAAAATCAATTCTGAGAGATTTTCCCCAATTGCTTCATTACATCTGGCATTCAGCTCGAAAATATGAGCATCTGCCCACTCAAAGGCCAGCAACTCGTAATTTTGTACCTCTGGTTCTTCTTCAGGTTCCGGGGCATTATCCTCCGGCTCCAAAACCGCATCCTCCTCAGCCGGCGGATTGTACTCAATTCCAACCACCTGCAGGTTTTGGATCACGACTCTGGCACGGCGGTATCCGCCGGCACGGTTCAGCAGGATGAATACCTCCTGGTTTTCCCGGATGAGCCTTTCGGCATTCGGCGCCTCCCAGATCCATCTTGCTTCCGGATACTCAGATAGCACAAGTTCTGTAACCCGTCTGAGTATGACGGAATATGCAAGCACCTGTACATCTTTCTCGGTCGCTTCTTTTACCGGCTCCGGCAAAAGAGGAAGTGGTACAATTACTTCTATCTTTCTGGAGGAAAGAAAAAGCAGTCTTATCACCGCTGCAAAAATACCGAGAATAATCAATAACAGGATGGGCCATAGCCGGCATATAAAAGTGAGCAAAGCCAGCATACCTAACAGCACCAGCGCCTCATAAGCCATGTGCCTTTTTTGATCTTTCTTATTCATCACTCTGTTCCTTTCTGACTTCGTTCCTTTGGAATAAAGATATAGAGGCAGTTTGCATTACTGCAATCAACAGTATTATGCAAAATTACTGCCGCCGCCTGCGATGAGTCAAATTGTTTTCCCGGTATTTCTCCAATACCTGCGGCTACATGACCAAGAATGGTTCTTCTTTGGAACCCGTCCGCCGCTGACAAAACACGGCAAAACTCCTCCCCATCTCGATAGACTGAAATAGCATACTGTCTGTTCAGTGAAATGCTCATCAAGATACTATGAAGTTCTTCTTCATTCAGACATCCTTTTGTCTTGCCCTTCATTGTAGCCTTGAATTTTGTGTGTTTCTCCTCCTCAGAGAGAAGGCAAAAGGTTTCATTTGTCATAAGACACCTCCTTTGAAACGCAAAAAGGCGCACATGAGCATACAGTGTCTGTAACTCATGTGCGCCTTAATACGCCGGATTCAATTGTTGCTCCAATCAATTCTCATCAAAGAATGATCCGCCGCCAAATGCCTCATACCCGGTAAAATTTCCGGATGCTTCAGCGCCTGTCGCAGGAGTTGAAGCAGCATTTTGTGGAGCAGTATTCTGAGGAGCAGTATTCTGGGGAGCCGCATTCTGCTGTCCTGCAGCTGCCTGGTTTTCCTTGGACTTGCCTCCACCGGAAGCATACTCAATGTCATCCAGAATAATAACCATCATTTTTCTGGTTTCTTTGGTATCCTTATCTTCCCAGGAATCTTCGTCCAGCCTGCCAATCAGATTCACAAAGGAACCCTCTTTCAGCTGCATCTTCTTGATGCGCTCGCATACGCCGTTAAACGCTTTGACCGGAAGGTTAATCCAGCGGCTGTCGTTTTCAGCATGAGGGTCATAGACCTTCTTGCCGATTCGGAACCTCACAGAATCACCATTCTCAGAAAAGCGAAGAGCTGGCGTGTTGTCATAACCTTTGGATACGACGACTTGTGTTGCAAAAACTTTTAACATGGAAATCTCCTTTCTCGCAGGGGTTACCTGCTATAAAATTATTTATTTCAAACCTGCTTTGCAGGTAGAAACCAAAAGAAACAAAAAAAGTGCCAACCAGCACAATTGTGCTAATTGACACTTTGAAAACTCGGATACTCGTGATTTCTCTTTGGAAATCTTGAAACTGATATAAATATTATAGCATATGCAGCTTCAATAGTCAATCCATCCGAAAATCACTTGGAAATCGCTTTTTCGATCTCCGTTTTTGCGAAATCCAAAGCAATAACTGCCTTCAGCAAGTCAAATCGGTAGGTGCCGTCTTCATTTTCATTTTCCTTGATCAACTCCTGTATTTCGTTCAAGAGCCGATTCAACATCTCCTTATCTGCTTCCATTTTAATTACCTCTCTTTTTTGTTCCCAGTGCATAGTAGCTGCATATCATATAACTGCCCTCATGCTCATATACTGGGGTTTTGTCTGATAAGTATATAATAACAGTATCGCCAATAGAGAGCACCTTCATTCTTTGCCGAATAGGAATTTTCACTGCGTTTCCCTCCAGTTGAACCCAGATTCCTCTGATTCTTTTTCGGATCCCGACCGTCTCAATTTTTTCGCAGATTCCCTGGATACACATATAGTTGCCAGCAAAGCTATTATAGCATAGTCGAATCCCGTTTATAAGCAGAAACCCGGATAATAATAGACAGGGAAGGCTGAAATAGAAATCCCGGAACCCAAGCAAGATGCTAACAAACAACAGCAGGAAAACAGCACCCCCTGCAATCCTTATGGCAATCTGCTTTTGTAAAGGTGCTGGCAACCCATAAAATTTCTCCTTCATCTGCTTCACCTCACAATACGATTAGTTTCTTTTTCTTCAGCAGCCCGAGCAGTATCTTTACGGTGTCATCCCTGCAATCCGCACATTCCATGATCTGCTCCAGGCAATTATCTGCGATGGTATTCTTTGTGTAGATTGCCTCCACCAACGCCTGCCGGTTTTCAGAATGGAGATATCGTGGTTCAGGTTTGATCTTATGCTCTCTAAGAAAAATAAGTTCTGCTACCGTCAATCGAAGTCCGGCATTCCGAAGCCAGGTTAATGCTTCCTTTTCTGCGTGGCTCAAAAAAATTTCCGGTTTTGCATTGACCGCCGGGCAGCAAACGCACTGTGTGAGGATTCTGTATCTTGCCACATCAGTATTTTCTGCTCCCGTTTCTGCCAGACCCATTCTTGCCAAATGCTTCAGCGTCCGCTTCTCCGATTCTGTTTTAGCCTCTGAAAATCCAAACCTTCCGTTCAGCCACAACGCCGCCTGTTCTCCGGATAAGCTATATTCCTGACCACATCTCGCCACCTGGAGAAGATGTTCCGTGGAGTTTTCTTTTACAATCCCTTTGGACAAATAAATCATGTTCATCACCTCTTTGACCTTTCAATTACATTACACGATTGGATAAGGTGATTTACAACATTTTATTTTGCTGTTTATATCAAGTACATAAGTGCAACACAAGCTCCGGCAATTAAGAGAACGCATGCCACGACCAATATAATCTTTTTAACCAGCGCCTTGTCAATCTCCTCACGCCCTCCCCCTTCATCAAAGGGACGGACATCATCATAATAGCCATCATAATCATCTTCTCTTACCGGCTCAGATGCCTCACCAGCTTTCACAGGAACAGCTGGTCTTTTTGTTTTACCTGAATATCTTCCTTTCTTTACATGTTTCTTGCTGCTCTTTTTCTTCTCTCGGTGCGCTTCGGTAACCGACGCTTCCTCCGGGACCGCAGAGGATAACGATTTTCCGCACTCCGTACAAAAGGATGCTGCCGGGTTTGCAAGTTCTCCGCCGCAATAAGGACAGTATTTCATAGTATTGAACTCCTTTCCTGAAAATAAAAAAAACAAGCAGATTCCTGAGAACCCACTTGTAGACGATATAAGTATAACAGATTTTCTTTTCCATGTCATCGGCATTTCCTATGCCACTTTTGTGCCATTTTATCTGCCATACCACGCCAATGAAGTTCTTCACTACGCAATCTCACTACATGGCCATTATCAAAGCATAAACCGCATTGGTCGCGGACAATCATAAAAAAAGCATATTTCTATCTAAACAAGATAATAAATATCTACCCTATCCAACATTATATCTTGTTTCAGTATAAAATCAATAGACGCGATAAAAAATATCTAAATAAGACAGAGAAAATGGAGATTTATGAATGGGTAGAAGCATGTTTACAATAAAAGGAAATATCTGCTCTGATAAAGTAAGATTGGGCCGCGCACTGCAAAAGCCCCCGATCACACAAGAAGAGCTTGCCCAAAGGATTCAGTTTATGGGTATGGAGGACATGACGCCTCTGATCATCTCACGTATAGAGAAGAACCAACGACATGTCTGTGATGCAGAATTGCTTATGCTGGCAAAAGCCTTGCATGTTTCAATGGAATGGCTGGTTGGTGATACAGATGAAATAAAGCTAAAATAGAATCTATCAGCAGCGAAAAAAGCGATGCAATCATCAGACTGCACCGCAAGTCATAGACCAACCGGGCAAATATAGAAGTGTTATGAAGTTGATTTACATGGTATAGTGCATAGTCGTGGCCGCTTGTCCCCGTCACCAGGGTCAGACTTTTTTGACTGTGTACCTATCGTCAGGGCGTCGTCATTCTGTATGGAGGACAAAAGAACGGCGGCCTTGATTTATTCAAAGCCGCCGCTGATAGAACAGGCGTGTCAAAAGTGCTGCTGCACGACGGCTTTTTTCTTTTGCCGTCATCCGGCAGTAAGCATTTATCACGATCATTTATAGGGCTGTTTCACGGTTTAAGCGGTGTAGCGCCCAGCTAAAACTGATACCTCCCATTACCATATAGAGAATAAACACGAAAAGCAGCTTCCCAGTTGCAAGTGTTCCGTTCAGCAATAAAGAACGTAAAGCATTGATGATATGAGTAAAAGGGTTTAGATTGACGATAACGCCTAAAATCCCATCCATTCCTCCTGCCGGAAACAATGCGGTACTAAGGAAAAATAGAGGCAGTACGATTGCGTTCATTACTGTTTCATAAACGACTTCATTCGGAAGAATAAGGCTAATTCCATACGCCATCCCTGATATAAAGAAAGCCCCTAAAAACACCAGTAGTATAGCCAGCAAAATTGCTCCAATGTCAGCGGCAATTTCTACGGAGAACAAAAGGCTGATAGCTCCCATAATGAAAACTTCAAGAAATGTGCATAACACCGCCTCTAAAAGCTGCCCTAAAACAATGGATGTCCGTCTTACCGGCGCAATCAAAATGCGGTAAAAGCTGCCGTCTGCTTTCATCATGTAGTTCATAATTCCTCCACTGCTGCAAGCGGAAAAGCTCACCAATATAATAAGACCGGGCAGGATAAAGCCTGTATAATTGACAATCCCTGTTCCCTGCATTGTTTGAGAAGCAACCGCACTGTAAAGCACTAACCAAAGGAGTGGCTGCAAAATCGTCACAATAATGGTAAAGGAATTGTGAAAGCGCCATTTGATATTCCGATACAAAATAGTAAAAACACTCATGCACATCCCTCCCGTCCGTCCTGTGTCAAACGCAGAAAAACATCTTCCAATGTGGGCTGCAAGATTTCAATTCCTAACAATGGAATGTGATATTCCAAGAGGAAAGACATCAAATCGGCCATGCTGGAATGTTCATCACTGGAATTACAGAGTACAGAGGCGTTCCGTACAGAGAATGTTTGAGCGGGCTGGTGCTGCTGCAAAAGGGGGAGAGATTTTTGTGCGTCCTTGCTGTTCGCAAACTTCACCTGAATAACAGATTGACGAAGTATGGACTTTAAGGTGTCTGGACTGCCCTGTATGGCTTCCTTTCCCCCTTTCATAATGCAGATTGCGTCACTTAGCTGATCTGCTTCCTCCAAATAGTGGGTTGTGAGAAAAATTGTCGTTCCAAAATCATCCCGGATTTTTCTCATCATATCCCACATAGCCATGCGTGACTGAATATCCATGCCAACCGTAGGTTCATCCAAAAACAAAATGTGCGGATTTGACATCATGTTTAATGCAATATCCAGTCGGCGTTTCACGCCGCCAGAGTAAGAAGATACAGGATATTTCCGATATTTGCTTAAATCAAAATCTGCGATCAGCTTCTCCATTCGCTTCTGTGCGGCAGCTTTCGGGATTTTATATAAACGGCTTTGAAATATCATGTTTTCCTCTAAAGAAAGGTGCGTGTCAATGGAAATATGCTGTGAAACACAGGCAATTTCAGAACGGATAGCTGCTGCTTCGCTATAAATATCCTTTCCGAGCATAGTAACTTCACCGGCTGTTGGCTGCAAATATGTTGTCAAGATACGAATGAGTGTTGATTTGCCCGCCCCGTTCTGGCCCAGCAGGGAAAAGATTTGCCCTTTCTGAACAGATAGGCTTAACTGATCTAACGCCTGCACACCATTTTTATATTTTTTAACCACTTTATTGACTTCAATAGCATACATGGCGCTTAGTTCTCCTGGATGGGAAATTGTATTTCCGTTATATATTTGTCTGGATTTCCTTTCAAAAACATTCCAGGGCCTTTAATGAAAACTTCCCGGAAAGGCGGACACAGCTTCAAACGGTTTTCTGCCGCATAGCTGTCAATCGCAGCATAAGCAGATGTGAGCGTTTCATAGGAACCAATATGTGTTACACACACGGCCTTTATCCGGGGTATTTCCTTTACTTCAATTCCATTTCCCGCAGGAGTGGCTTCCGTCGGCACACAGAGTTCCATATCGCCCATTTTGGTTTCCGGGTTCATTGACAAATAACAGAAGAACGGCGCTCCGTTTGATTGCCCTCGAATAGATTTGAATACATTTGGAAACACTTTGTTTGCTTCCGGGGCAAACCCTTTGAATTTGATGTAAGCCACGCGCACAGGCTCTATTTCTCTGATCTCAATTTGATACTCCATTTTCATTCTCCTTTTCTTTTCTTATAGCAATCCATACTTCGGAATGGCCGGACTGGACTGTTTTGTTTTGGATAGGATATACTTCAATGTCCGGCAGACCGGCATACTCGTACCCCGAAAAAGGCAGCCATTCCGTATAAAATCTTCTAAAGACTGATTGGACATTCTCTTTGAAATATCCATCGTTTTCAAAAACAACCCATGTAGAGGCGGGAATTTTATATTCGCATATTCCATCAGGTGCCTTATTGGTGCTGGACGTTGCAATATAATAAAAGATATTTTCGGGATTTTCATATACGCTGATACCTAAAATCCCATTTGGCGCAGCATTGTTTAATTCGCACAGTTCGGAAAAGCGCCTGTCATTCAACGCTTGTTCCCAAAAAAGAGGAACGTTTTTCTGATTTTCTTCCATATCGTCAACCAAATTCATACGGATACCTACGATATGAAAAGCAGGCTTCTCAATAATGTGGTAGGACATTGCACTTCCTCCTGAAACTTTTACGGAAAATCGGATTGGCGGGTAAGCGTTTAGAACAGTCCCTTTTTGTTTGGCTGCAACAGGGGAAATCCCATGTACGGACTGAAACGCTCTGTTAAAAGAAGTCGGGGAGGCATACCCATATTTTGAGGCAATCTCCAAAACTTTTTTATCTGTTCGCTGTAATTCAAAGGCAGCTTGCGTCATTCTGCGCCTGCGGATATATTCTGCCAACGATATACCGGCTACATAAGAGAAAATCCGCTGAAAGTAATAGGTTGAACAGCTCGCAATCCGGGCCGCTTCGTCAAACGATATTTCCTGCTCTAAGTGATTTTCGATATATTCAATGGCCTTACTTAGACTATTTAACCATTCCATTTCTTTGACCTCCTTGCATATAGCATACAGCAAATAGCAATTTTATTCCTCGCCGTTTCTGCGAACTTTGGTAAACTAACGATAACGTATTATTTTTTTCTTTTCAAGAGGCATGAGGAATAATAAAATATAGGTTTGACGCATATAGCAACATTCCACGGGCAGAGTATGAAATATACAATGTAGGTGGAAGGTGCTATATGGCGAACATTGAAGATTGCCTTGCATGTTTCAATGGAATGGCTGGTTAGTGATACAGACGAGATAAAGCTAAAATAAAATCTATCAGCAGCGAAAAAAGCGATGCAATCAGCAGACTGCATCGCTTTTTCATTCTTTACTTTAGAACATTGGATCTGCAGCGTATTCTGCTTCTCCGTCACTCCATATTACTTGTCACTCCCATCTGAAAAAGCGAAAGGACACACCGATACAAATGGCAGCAAGTACCGCCATGACAATAAGCGGAACAAAAATATTCTCAATTGGAAGTCCTAACGAAGCAGCTTTCAAAATCTTTATTCCCTGTGTCAAAGGCAGAATATCCGCTATCTTTTGCAATGCACTCGGCATTACCTCATACGGCAGGGTTGCTCCAGAAAAAATAAGCATTGGGAAATAGAGCAGGCTTGCGATCACGCTCGCTGTCTGAGAGTTGGGAGATATTCCCCCAACCATCATACCGATGCTGAATATGGAGAGCATTACTAATATATATCCGCCAAGGAAAGCAGGCAGAGAACCAAGCAGGTGGAAGCCAAAAAAGAGCGTGGATACTATATAGAGCAATACAAGCGATGCAACGGAATAAATTGTGTAAATCACCACCTGCACCGTTAAAATCATTGCGGGGCTGACAGGAGTGACCTTAAAGCGTTTCAATATTTTTCTGCTTCGGTAATCGGATACCACAAGAGGCAACCCCATAACGCCGCCTGCACAAATCGCAATCGTTGACAAAGCGCCAAAGGACTGATCAAGAAATGTGTACTCCGCACCTTCAAAAGCTGGTTTGTTGCCGTAAATAACGCCAAGTATAATCAAAACCACGAGCGGAATACAGATTGCAAATATGACCATGTTCATATCCCTCAGTGAAAGCTTCATCTCATTTTTTAGCATTGTTCTAAATGTTCTCATTTTCGCTTACCCCCTCGTCAGAATACCATAAATAAGCATCTTCAAATTTGTCATAAGGACTGCCTGCAATGGCTTCTTCTACCGTTCCATAAAATACGGCTTTTCCCTTTTTTAGTATGCAGATTGTGTCGCACAATGCTTCTACCTCATCCATAAAATGCGAGGTCAGAAAAATGGTCAATCCTTTTTCTTTGAGGTCAGATAAGATTTTCCATACCTCCCGTCTGGCCTTTGCGTCAAGCCCTGTGGTCAGCTCGTCCAGAAAAACAACTTTAGGCTGCGGTATCAAAGCCAAAACAATAAACAGCTTTTGACGCTGTCCTCCTGAAAGCTCCTTTACCATACTTTTTGCTTTATCAAAGATACCAAACTGTTTCAGAAGTTCCCCATAATCTGCAGCATTCTTATAGAGCGACTGTGTTACTTCGCACAATTCGGAAACCGTCACTTTATCTTGATAATTCGCTTCCTGGAATTGAACACCGACATTTTCAAAAAGCTGTTTTCTTTGCAGAAGTGGGGACATTCCTAAAATAGAAACCGTACCTGCATCGGGTTTCCTTGTACCTAACATACATTCGATTGTGGTGCTTTTTCCTGCACCGTTTGCCCCAAGCAGCCCGAAGACCGAACCTTGTGTTACTGACAAATCCAGGCCCTGCACGGCATTCAATCTGTCATAAGATTTCGAGAGTTGTTTTACACTGATGATTTCTTCCATCAACCTGTCCTCCTTTTTCGTTTTTACTACATTATTTTAGCAATGCAAAAAAGGTTGGTGTAAAGGTGGAGGGTTAGGAAAATATACTTTTCATATCATTAAGAATGCCTATCATTTTCTTGGCATTTTCCGCTGCCTTTTGCAATGAGATAATCAGTCTGTCGCATACGGATATAATATCCGTATCGTTTTTGGGAGTGTTAAGTACCCGTTTTATATTGGTATGAGGGTCGTCTGAGAGCGCATGGAGCATACGCAGGATTGCTTCCAATGAATAATTGGCACACCGAAGTGATCTTATTATTTTTAATCGCTGTATGTCTTCGTCTGTGTAATAGCGATAGCCATTCTGTTTACGCTTTATTCGCATCAGCCCGTTTAGTTCCCAATTTCGGAGTGTATCCATGGAAATATTCAGATATTCCGAAACTTCTTTACGTTTCAGGCAAAGCAGCGGTGTTTCGGATATTGCTTTCCCCTCTAAAATCTGCCTTGTTATAGCAATGGCTTCTTCCGCATTTCTTTCTTCCTTTTGTATCTGACTCAGATATTCATTTGCCAAAACAAGTGCTTTATCAAAGTCTTTCTTTGCTGAAACCTTAACCGTTTCCACAATCTTTTTTCTCAGTCCGTTCTGAAGGACCTCTATCTGGAATGCGGTACGGGCAAGCCTAAACTGTTCGATATGAAAATCGGTAAATACACGATAACCGTTTGCTTTACGCTCTGCCTTTGGTATCAGTCCCCATTCTTCATAAAGTCGTACAGTATTCGGATGTATGCCTATAATCTTTGCTACTTCCGAAGTAGTATATGTATTCATCTGTAACCACCTCCGTTCTGTTAAGCATACCATATACAAAAAGTATGGTGTTATAGTGGAGGGTTTATTATAGCAAAATTTCTTTGTATTCGCAAATATGCCAACGCCGACAAATGGTTCAACTCACAAGTCCACCGGCTCTGTATCTTTACATCTGGCTCGGATTCAGCCCATTGAAACAGGCCCTCAAGGCGCAAAAAAGCGATGCAATCATCAGACTGCACCGCTTTTTCATTCTCTACTTTAGAACATTGGATCTGAAGCGTATTCTGCTTCTCCCTGATTCTCCTGATACTGTGGGTTTTCCTGTGCCTGTGCTGTTCGCTGATTACCCGGATGATATTGGTTTGCATACCATGCACTCAGCCATGCTGAATAGTGCAGTCTTGTCGTAAGCAGCAGTTCACTGAATGTTTCAAATGTCATACTGACTGCTACATGATTTTCCGGCTTACTTCCGAACTTGGGAACGATCAAACCTTTCTGATCTGTTTCACCAGGTCCGCTATCTGCTACAAACAGAAAATCCGATTTGCTTCCTGCCAATAGCTGTGCTGTTCTGGACAGGCTCTTTCCATCTTCGCGAGAACGTCCGTATTTTGCAAGCTTCTCGGCAGAAGTGCCACCCAGGCACTGATAAAGCGGTGTTTTATCCCCGCTTGTCTTCTTATTCTTCAGCAGATAACGAAGTTCCCCGCCTTCCAGCTTGCGGCATAATTCCAGAAACTCGTCCACCGCAATGTAAATATGGATGTTGTTTGTCTGTCGTTGTCCTATCGGCCGGCTCAAATCATAGGTCGCAAAAGCAAAATGAATCCGCCCAATCTCAAAAGCATCATTTAGACTCTCCACAAAACAGTTGCGAGCATCCTTCCGGATAATCTGATGCTGGTTACGATCCTCATTCATTTGCTCTACCGCCTTCCTTTATGGGCGCCATCTGCAGCAGTGCAGTGATTTCCCGTACATTCTTTTCAAACTGCGGCAGAAATTCCTGATCAGTTTCATAATTCAGATATAAGCCGACAAAAGCCGCTGTCCATGACAGCTCCATGATACGCTCACTGGCCGTCTTTTCCGCTTCACGGAAAAACTGTCCTAATTCCACGACTGCCTGCTGCCACTTGACAAAAAATTCATCCTCCAGTGACATTCCAAACTCTCCAAGCCATTCCCGCACCGTATGGGTTTCAGCATTATCACCGCACCCGGGGTTGGTAAAAATATATTGTATCTGGCTTGCTGAAATTTTCTCTGAAGGATTTGCGTCCTTTTCAAACATCAGGCACCGTCCTATAGGAAACAGTGCGCATACCGTCGGTTTTGCCTTATGGACAGAGCATTTTCTGTCTTTCAGCAGCGGGCATCTTTTTATGGATCCACGAGGCTTCAATCTGACTATCGGCATACGGGAATCACAGCCGATATAAGTCTCGCAATAGGTTTCAAACAGCTCTTTGGTCGTTATCCCAAGCTCCTTTGCCATGTTATAGATATCTTTAGGCGTCAAAAGGATATCCTCCCGATTGATGCAGCATTTGCCGCACATGGTGCAGTGAAACGGAAACGGCTCATCCACACCGATTTTCATTGCCTCAAAATTGTCTACGATATTTTTTAATCTTTCATCCATGGTATTTCCTCCTAAAAATAATTAAGGCGCAGGATTCCGACGCCTTGTTGTGTCATACTGACTTGAAAATTTAGTTATCTTTGTCATTTGCCATTTTGCGCAAAGCATCCAGCAGCTTATCGTTATTGTTTTTAAACTGCGGAAGGAAAGACTTATCCAGATCGTAATCCGAATACTTATAGAAAAGGAACATCATCACAGCCCTTGTCCGCTTATGCTCAGGAATCTTCTTCAGTAACCTTTCTATCTCCTGTGCTGATCCGATATCCGTGTTCAAAAATTCAAAATCCTGCTTACTGCAACGCTTTTGAATCCATTTTTTCACGGACATCTGCGGACCCGAATAGTGATGTGGCTGCTCCATACTGAGATACTGTTCATACCCGCCAAGTTCATACGGTCCGACCGCAATGGGATATGTGCGGCACGCTCTGGGCTTTGCCGGATGGATTGTGCATCTGTTATCCTTCAGGAAGATGCAGGAATCATCGGTTCCCACCGTTTTCAGCATAAATGCCGTATATCCGTTTTCACTAAGTAAGACCGGCTCTGCATAGGCAGCAAGCACATCTTCCACACGACTCACATTTTCACCTTTGTCCCTTAGATATTTGGCAAGCCGAAAAGCATCCAGGCTCTCCAGCGGCACGCTTTCCCTGACATGCCGGCAGCAAGCGCCGCACATCCTGCACCTGAACGGGAACCGGTCTGAGGGAGCAACAGGGACCATTTTCGTCAAAAACTCTTTCATCTGCACTCCTCCCTTACCAGATATCCCGGCAGGGAACAAATTCTACCTCGGTATCCTCCGAAATCGGCATATCCGGCTCTCCATCAAACTCATTGTTGTATTTCGTACAGACATTTGGTTTCCAGCCTTTGCGTGGATCCACATCCACATACAGCCGGCCTTCCGATTCATAAACCGGTCTGTCCCAGCTGTCGCGCCCTTTATAGTTCAATATCAGTTTCTTCATGACTGTATCCCCCTTTCTACGCAGAGCTCATCTGTCTTCAAAAACTGCAGACAGTATGGGAGCATACAATCTCCTTCCTCTGGGAAGATATTGTTCGCATCCGGTATGATGACCCGCAAAACCTTGCGCCCGGTCTCTTCATACTCATCCAAGCGCACATCGCAGTCTTCATAAATTCCGGAAACCATATCTCCAGACCGGAAACGTTCTCCAGACTGAACTCTTAGCCCCAAAGTATTGAGGATTCGTCCAATCTCCTCCGTCGGCAAAAAAAGTACCATTTGGAAATCCAAGTGCCCATAGCGTTCCAGCCCGTGAGTGTGGGCATTGCACATATAAGGCAAAAAGCCTGTTTCTATCTCACCACATTCATCGCAAGCGCCATTGGCCACCAAGTGGATAACCCAGTCAATTTTCTGATCCATGATGCTCCTCCTCTCTGCGGTAGAACTCAATCATGCCCTGCATGGCGGAGTGTAAATCCCGGTTGAAACTATCCCACTCATTTATGAGATTCTCCATAGATTCTCTGTCACACATTTTGGCATCGTCCAGACAAAGCAGCTCATAGTCCACCTTATCCGCATCGTCATAAGGAAACGCCAGAACGCCTTCCTTTACGAGAACGAAAAATGTGCCAAGATGCAACCCATCAGAGATTGGATAATTCCAGCAGAGTTCGTTGTGATACCGCTCCCTGTAATCCGTGCAGAAATCCATCAGCGTGGAATGCGTTGGACCGTTTTCGTGGAGATAAGCAATCAATTCACTTTTGCTCCTGAGGTTATCCAGATAAATATCATGCGGACTGATCTCAACAATCCGTTTATAGACTGCCGGTCGTTTTTCCCGGACGTTGACCAGCCAAAGAGCCGATTCCGTGGTACTCTCATGGCACCAGGACAGTCTTAAAGCTTTTTCCAACAGAGCACGGGACAAACTCTCTCCGATTGCGGCTGATCTGTCTGAATCCTGAGGAATTGCTTCTTTTTGCATCTCCTCATCCCCATTAACAAACCGAATAAGCTTGTCTATTTCGGCAATGGTAAAACGATCAGTGGTCGCCTGAAAGCCCCAATAATAAGCATCTTCATAGCCCGCTGTGCCATGAATCGTTCTGTCTAAAATTTTGCCTGCACATTCTGCGATCAGTCTGGACACTTCTTTCCAGTCCAGTTTGAGTGTGCGGCAGTATGTGTAATTACTCATTTGATCCCCTTTCTGCCATATATGGCTTGTAATAAACTGTGTCTTCTTCGTCAGACTGATAAGCTCCAATGCAGACCTCGTGGCAGGGGCCGCGTTCAGGATTGTATTCTGCGAAACAGATTGGACCATCAATCTCCGGCTTTTCTGTATCCCAGTAAACATTGATTGCAGGAAAATTCTCATCGTCGATTGCAACTGCCCTTAGACTGCTACCGTCCGGCAGAGGCTGCACGATGGTCGGATATTTCGGCAGGGAAGCATACTGTTCGTCCGACAGCGAAAACCGCTTTTTATACGACTGCATATAAAGCATCTTCGCCCTGTCCAACTCATCCTGCAGTGTTGCAAATATCTGCTGTACCTGCTCTGTGGTGAATGTATAGACATTAACATTAGAGCAGTTTCCAAGCAGCCTTACCATTTTAATGATTTTATTGACCCGCGCCTCTACCACACGGCGGAAACGTTCCGGCTTTGATTCACTCATAAAGTGACACCTCCGTTCTGTACGCATTCGATTTCAAATGCGCATCCTGAAAAGAATTTTTGATTGCTGTCCAAGTAGTCCTGCGCCGCCTTCTCGGTCTTGAACTTCCGAATCATCTGTGACTGCGGCTTTTGAAGCCTTGCAAACCAGATCTTTCGGCTGCTCCGCTTCACAAAATACCCCTGCGCTGCCCGCAGCACATAAAACTCCGGCAGTGTGCCGAAATCAAAGGGCGTTCCCTTGCGTCGCATGGGCGGGTGGGTGACATGGCGGTCGTCCCAGAAAGATACTGTAATGCTGTGGCCTGAAAGCTCCTCAATCTTATCCAGCAATTCCTCTGTTGTAGACACACAGTGCCTTTGCCAATAGTTATTGTTATAATCAATCACTGTCACGGTGTTTCCGTGTTTTCTGTAATCCTCCACGGTATGTGCCGATTTCATTCCTGCCAGGATCCAGCGACCGAACTCACCCTCTTCAAAGGAACGGTTTCTGCTTTTGCGTGTCCCGCCCCGGTTATCCCTATTGGCTTCTTCGTGGGCGGCCGCTATCTCCCGCATTTCTTCTGCAGTAAACAGCATTCTCCCGGTATGAGGGTAATTCAGAACCGACCAATGCTTTTCCGGGATCTCGCGGCCCCGACTATCAAAGTCAAAGCAGTTTGACGAGCCATGATTTACAACGGGGATATATTTCTCCCCAACAAGGATGAATGCCTTGTCATAAAAAATTTCACTGCTCATGCCGTCACCTCCTGCCGGATAAGATGCAGGCGGTAGTTGGTATTACAGGTCTCAAAACGGATCTCATCAGGAGAAATCCTCTCCATCCGAAGAACCTTACTTGTCCTGCGCATCCCGCCATTTTCTTCGATGAAAGCAGCAGTTCCAACAGACAGTGGGCAGATAAGCCTGCCAGTGATTTCAAGATTCTTTTTTTGTTGGTTCATATTCTTTGTCTCCTTTCTGTTCTTCAGACTGATTTCGGAACTCACGTCCTGCTGCGCTGAAGCCACAATTGGCACAATCCCAGATGTCATTCTCATCAGGATAATGCGTAACCTCGACGCACTCATTAAGAGATTCCAGAAAGGTTCCGTTACAGTCGATCTTCCAGTCCTGCGTGACATGAGCTGTCACCTCAAAGCTTTCTGCTCCGCAAGCAGGACAGCGATATTTTGGATTCATCTTCTTTTCCTTTCTATGAAAAGTGAAAAGCGGAGCAGAAAATCTGCCCCGCCACTGTTATTCCGGCGAATTTACGCCAGCATTGCTTCAAATTCTTCCTCCGTCAGTGTTCTGATACCGAGCTGCTGCGCTTTCGCAAGCTTACTGCCGGCCTTTTCACCAACAATCAGATAATCGGTCTTTTTCGTTACCGAGCTTGCCGGTTTTGCCCCCAGCTGCATCAGCTTCATCTGGATGCCGTCACGGGTGTAATTCTCCAGTTTGCCGGTTGCTACTACGGTCTTGCCATAGAAGGGATTTGCTGTATTTGTATTCATATCAAAATTCTCCTTTTCAAATTCAATTTTTTCAAGCAGCGGACGCCAGAGTTTTTCTTCCTCTGTATCCGCATACCATGTGTAGATGTTGTTGTGCATCGTCTCGCCGAAATCGGGAAGCTGTGTGAAGTCGAAGCCATCCTGAATAGCCTGTTCAAACGCCTCCCACGATCCATGGAAATAGCTGTCCAAATCACGCCCGGCATGTCTTCCCACCATGGGAATACCCAAGCCTGCAATAAATTTTGCCAACGTGCAATGGCGACTTTTCTCAATGGATGCCTGCAGACGCTCAAAGGATTTCTCCCCAAAGCCTTCCGTTTGGATAATCTCATCACGGTGTTGATCCAGCGCATAAAGATCTGCAAACGTCCGAATCCAGCCATGACTTACAAACTGCTCCAGAGTTTTTTTCGACAGGCCCTCGATATTCATCCTCGTTTTCTCACAAAAGTGGACAAATTTTCGCACCAATTTGGCAGAACAATGCGGATTTTCACAGAACAACTGGCGAATACCGCCGCTGCTTTTCCGGAAACTCAGCATCTTGCCACAGCAGGGACAATTAAGCGGAACACAACAGGTTCCGGTCTTATTGAGGTTCTCTGCAATCTGCGGAATGATCATGTTCGCCTTATACACGCGGATTTTATCACCACGCCCTAAAGCAAGGTCCAGATAATTCTCGTAGTTATGCAGATACGCCCGGCTGACTTGAGTGCCGTCAATAGACACCGGTTCAAAGATGCCTGTCAGACTGACCATCCCAGTGCGAGTAACTGCTACATCCAGACCAATGAATGTGGTTTCATACAGTTCATCTTCCCACTTCAATGCAATCAAACGGTTTTCATGATGCCCTGTGGCTCCCAGACCTTTTCCGTAGGCAACATCATCATATTCCATGATAATTCCATCTACCGGGTAAGGGAACTTCTTCGGATCCATAGCAGAAATTGCATCACGCACCATTGCTTCATCGTGAATCGCATCCAGATAGATATAGGGCACAACAGAAAAACCGTTATGTGCCAAAAACTGCTGCTGAGCAAGCTTACTCTCCGGCTCCAGATAATCGCTCACAAGCTCAAACGCCCAAAACTCAAGCAATCGCTTTTTTGCTTCGCCGGCATCGAGCTTACGCGTGCTGCCGGATGCGAGATTTCTCGGGTGAGTATAGGGCTCCTCCAGACCGGAATTGATTCTTTCAAAGTTTGTCCATGAGATGACACCTTCGCCACGAACTTCAAACGAATCCTTAGTGGGTATGGCAAGAGGCACATTAAGAAAATTACGCACGGTATGCGTTACATCCTCTCCAATGATTCCTTCACGCCCACGGGTGATAGCCTGAACCAACTCGCCGTTCTCATAGCGGAGCACCAATGTCAGACCGTCCATCTTCCATGACAGCAATACCGGTTGCCCGGACGCAAACTTGATCAAGTCTTCTACAGACTTGGTCTTATCTGCCGACAGCATCGGTTTGGTATGTCGCACTTCCGTAAGACCTTCCAGGATTTCTCCAGACACCTTTTGAGTCGGGGAACCGGAAAGAACCAACCCGGTTCGGCTCTCAATGTCTTTCAATTCGTCCATCAGGATATCGTAATCCCGGTCCGACATAATGGGATTATCATCTCGGTAATAGGCAATGTCCGCCTTTGTGAGCTGCTCGATCAGTTCAAGCATACGCTCATGGTTTGTTTTATATTTCGCACCCATGTGCATTCTCCTTTCAGTCAATTCTGTACATCAATTCCCGAATTGCCTCATACCGGAACTGAAGATCTTTTTCCATCTCTTCCGTCCGTTCCATTGAGTCAAAATCAAGAATTTCCGCATACAACTCAGTTTCTGTTTTTGTGCTGTAGATTTCTTCTACCCTTCCGCCTTTTACAATGATAAACAGCTTATCCATTTCCGCTCACCTCCTTGGGTGTGCAGACCTGAAACGGGGAACACCGGCCGCATATCGGGCATGTAATCCCTAAAGCGTTTCCGGCAGACTGATCCAGCTGCTCCTGTGTGATTTGCCCGGGTACCCTGCAGCATTCTGTTTGAACCCATACCAGTCTGGCAGATTCCAGAACCTCCGGCCGATACCTGCGGTTGAACGGAATATAGTCCACCCAGAGCGGATCATCAAAAATTCTGGCCATGTGAAGTTCCAGTGCAGTCATCTCCATCTCTTTTAGGGAACTCTTGCAATAATTATGCTCCTGCTCCCACTCCAGCAGATTTTTCTGCAGCTGCTGCTCTCCGCATTTCAGAATCAGACCCGTGGCCAGCTGTATCCAATCTTTTTCCTCCAGGTCTCCCAGATCTGTCTTAACGCCCTTTCGGTAGCCATAAACATTCCTTCTGTACTCTTGTCTAATCAGAAAAGCACGCCCGGTTCCGTAATGGACTCGCAGATCAGCAAAGGTCAAATCGTCCAAAGATTTTTCTGTATTATCCACTTTTCGCCATCCCTTTCTCTGTGCTATTGACCGTACATTCCCTTTTTATGAAAGGAACAGACGCTAATGGTGTGTACCACCGGGACCATTCTTTCATTGCCAAGGTATCGCCGTGAATGACCACCGCCGGAATCCCATACAGACTGAGCTGAATATATGACATCCACACACAGCGGATGTCAATATCCTGGGCAACAAAAAAGCTCTTGTGCCGGAAGTCGAAATCTTTCTGTTTCATTGCCCATACCGCACCAATCACCATCGTACCCGAACCGCAAGTAGGCTCATTGATCATGATGGGGGCTTCCGTTTCAGAACGCTCATCCACTGGGTTTACAAGCTGCGCCATCATCCGGCAAATATTATCGGGAGTGAAATACTGTCCGTTCCACTCGTTATTTAAGCGAAGCTCATGATAGATACTGCCAAGAATATCGCAGGGATCCTCCTCATGCTCATGAATAGCAAGAGCAAGCAGAGCGAGCATATGCGCATAGCCGTTGAGGGTTTTAGGATCCATAGCAGATGTCATTTCCTCATACCGCTTCTCGCGTTCTTCTGCGTTTGACGGATCCATCTCTGCAGAGATACAGGTTGCTGAAATCTCCAAAAAAGTAGTGAAGACATGATTCAGCCCTTGTGACTGCCCCAGACCTCTGATTTCATCAACCAGCTCGCCTCTGTACGTTTTTTTCTTACCCATAGACGCCACTTCCTTCCGCACTGCCGCCTTCACTGACCCGTTCAAAATGAAACGGAATCCCGGCTTGATATGGATAAAGTGTAAAGTCATGGTCACTCCATATACGCATTGCATGGCCGCCCTTGAATTTTGAAATCAGGACCCGCTTACTCTTGTCGAACAGCATGTCCATCTGTGCCGAACTATACCGGCTTACATACTCAAGCAATTCAAAAATATATGACTTCTCCGTTTCCTTTACTGACATAACAATCCGGTATCGGTCAAATATTCCGTTATCGTGTTCGGCGATATATTTTCCGCTTTTCAACATGCGATCACCTCACCACTTTCGTTCTGACAAACAATATTTCCATGTAAAATCGGAGCTTCAAACGCCAATCGTCTGCCATCGTCTTCAAATTCCATTGAAGTGATACAGATATTGAGAGGAGTATCGCTTTCAGAATACAAACCGATATCGGTTATTTTCATATCCTGCAGTTGCTCCAGTCTGCCATTGGCATAGGCCTCTCCAAAATACACCCCTTTGTATCGGGCACTGAAACCGTCGTCAGCACGCCCAATATCACTTTCATCCCAATTAAGGGATACGGTTTCTCCGTTTGCCAATTCCACCTCAATATAGTCAATCATCAGATCCTTGACGGTAGTTCTGGCATTCAAATAAAGAATCATAGGCATTTCCTTTCTGCATTCCTGCGTGGTTTTATCTATATACACGGGTATGCCGAAAGGCTCCCCGGAACAAAGATTGGGGGAGCCGTAAAAGCTCCGATCTATATAAAAAAGCACCCAAAGAACCGAAATTCTCTGAGTGCCTTTATTGCCCGAGGGCCTGATATGAAATTGTAACAGATGGGCGGAGGGCTTGTGCCTCCGGACTCCCCATTCTGTGCTTCTTGGAAAAGAAGCAGAAGAAACAAAAAAAGTGCCTGAAAGTATATACTCTCAGACACTGTGCAACCGGAAAAACTCTAATCGCTCGAAAGCAATTACTGATACTAATATAAGTAGTATAGCATACCTGTTCCTGTTTTTCAAGCGTTGGCAATAATTTGGCAAAATGAGCCCCTTGCTTATCACCACAATGAACAGATTAAAATTTTATCCTCAATCAACTTTCCACCGTAGCAACTCAGCAAAAACCCTTTATTTTCTTCTTTCGTATTTACATCTCCAAACTGTCCACATTTAGCAGAAAGTCGTAAATGCTCATGATCAACACACCATCATCATTGTAATAAGATGCCGGTGCATCTTTTGTAATAATAACTTTTTTGAAGAAATCACCCGTCATTACCAAGCTCCTCTGTTCCTGTTCCATCTTGGCCTGGTCTGGAATGGCATAGGCAGATTGAATGTAATAGCGCTTGGACCCTTTGTTGCATACGAAGTCAATTTCCAGCTGTTTTCGTATACCATTTCCTTTCCCATTCGTGCTGTTAATCGTCACAACACCTACATCCACATTGAATCCACGAATCTTCAGCTCATTGAAGATGATATTCTCCATGGTATGGGTCTCTTCCAGCTGACGGAAATTAAGCCGTGCGTTGCGAAGTCCCATGTCGGTAAAATAATATTTTACGGGCGTATCAATATACTTCTTCCCCTTGATGTCATACCTAACTGCACTGTCTATCAAAAATGAATCCATCAGGTAATCAAGATAGTTCTTTATGGTTGTCTTGCTGATCGTCTTTTGCTTAACACTTTTGAAGGTTGCGGAAAGCTTTGATGGATTTGTGAGGGAACCGATGGCAGAAGAAAGGACATTCAGAAGCTCCTCCAGTTCTGCACGGTTGCGGATCTTATGCCTTCCGACAATATCTGAAATATATGTTTCCTCAAATAGCGACTTCAAAAAAGTAATTTTTTCTTCCTGGGTCTGAAAGCTGAGTACCAACGGCAGTCCACCGTAAATCATATACTCATTCCAACCGTCTTGCTTCGTGCCTGGATAAACAGACATAAACTCAGCAAAACTCAGCGGGTACATATGAACCTCATCCCCACGACCACGGAACTCTGTAATCACATCCTTAGACAAGAATTTTGCATTACTTCCTGTTACATACACATCCACATTTTTCATACGAATCAGACTGTTCAGAACTGCTTCAAACTCACCCAGAAGCTGTACCTCATCTAATAGCACATAGTACATATCATCACCTTGAATCTTCTCTTTGAGGTACGGGTACAGCACATCCGGATCACGAAACTGTCTGTTTTCAAAGGCGTCAAAGGCAATCTCAATGATGTGTTGTTCATCTATCCCCGCAGAAAGCAAATAATTCTTAAACAGTGTGAACAATAAATAGGATTTTCCACATCTGCGTACTCCTGTCACCACCTTAATAAGACCATTGTTTCTTTTACTAATGAGTTTATTTAGATAAATGTCTCTTTTAATCTCCATATCTTGCACCTCCTCTACTAAACATTATTGCGAGTTTCCGCAAAAACATCCATTAGAATTATACCATGTTTCAACTGACATTGCAAGTGCTACTGGTTATTTTTGCGTATTTACGCATTTTAGGTCAGTAGAGATATCGAAAAACTTCACACTGCTTACAAACCGCTTATTCGATTTCCCGTAATCTCTCTACAATAGATCTTTTTTGAAGAAGATAGATTGACGCCTTTGTAATAATCGCTGGCATGACGATAACAACAACAGCATACAAGAGCGCAAACCATATCGGATAAATCCAGTTTAAATAATTCATACCAATACTGCTCAGGCTCCGAATAAGCATAAACCCTAAGAATCCGCCTGCTAACAAAGTGATAATGATGTTCCAAACAGCAATCATTCCTGCTTCATACTGAACCATGTTATTAAGCTGTCGCTTTGTCATTCCAATAGACTGTAAGACAGACAATTCCTGCTTTCGGGTCATAATTTTTGTCACCAGAGTATTGGATAAGGCTAATTAAAAAACGCAAAAATTTAATTACCGCATAGTTTTCTGTCTTTATTTATCATAACCCGACCAAAATTTGAACATTTTCCATGGAAACGAAATGTAATCTGCACTTGATATAGGGGCAGATAATTTTCATTACGAATCATCGGGGAAATGCACCTTTTTTCGTAATAGCATTCCCCCGATTCGATCAATTATTCTGTTTTTCTTCTGGCTTTAGCACGCCCAATAATACAAACCTGGCATTGTTAAACTCGTAGCTGCAGGTGGAGAGCGTCAGGATCCGGTCTGTGACTGCCGGAGTATGGATTTGATTTTCTTATCCGCCACATTATGCAGGTTTGCCATATCCAGCAGCTTATCTGTTTTTCTCTTAGCTTCTCTAGCGTTAAGGCCCTTTACCACCGCCATGTAGTGCATAAACTCACGAGCTAAAAAGTCTGGATAAAAGCAAAAGTCCTGCGGCATATAACCTAAATGGGAATAATATTGTTCTCCCAATTCCTGCATTGTCTTTCCATTTAAGCGGATGCTGCCGGAAGTAGGCTTTAACACCCCACATATCATTCTCATTAAAGTTGTTTTGCCAGCTCCGTTTGCACCAAGCAGGCCATAGACACCCAGCTTTAGAACATTGCTTATATTGTCAACGGCTTTTTTGATGCCGTATTGCTTGCTTAAATGCTGCAATGTCAGTTCCATACAAGTTCCTCCCATCATCAGTGTTTCGGTTCTTTTGGAACGAATATAGCAAATAAGATGTAGACCAGCAAACCACTCCCGTATGCTGCGACAAGTGCCGCACAGAGCAGTCGCACTATTTTAGAGTCTATATCAAAATACTTTGCAATGCCTCCACAGACACCGGCAATGATTTTGCCTTGTCTTATCCGATATAATTTTTTTCCCACACAAAGCCCTCCTTTCAGCATTGTGTACTGGTCCTTATCCTCAATCCCGCAGGTCAAGCGAGTAGAAAAAAGTGCACGTTTCCAGTAGTACGAGTGACATAATGAGCGGTAATCTGTTAATTCAAACCAAGTTGATTAGCCCATTCCTCTATCTGTTTTGTCATTCCTTTAGACGGAGTATCGCTGAATTTCTTTTCGGTGTAACAGTGCAGCATACCAAAGAGAAACAAAAGCACTATCAAAATAATCAGTTTTTTAATCTTTTTCATTTCACAATACCTATTCAGATTTGTGGCTATGCTTCAGCCCTTTCAGTAGGAGAGCGGATATGCAGACACATAACAGCAGGATTATGATACTTGTTGCACGCTTCTCCACAGTGGTGATATGGTAACCGGAAAGGTTGAATATCGCGTTGATAGGATATAAATACAATAGTTCACTTGACATACCTGCAAACAAGCCAGCGCAGGAATATATTTCTGTAAACACCAATGCAATCCAATATCCCTTTTTCATTCGCGCTACAAATGCAATAATCGGGGAAACTGCCAGAAACACCCCTATGCCGTCTCCTAAATATTCTTTCAGGCACTTCAACACCAATGCCGCTGACAAATCAGAGAAATGCAGTACCGCTTCGGTCAAAAGTGTAATGGAAAAGAGCAGCAGGTAAATAAAAACACTGAACATGAAAGCCATTATCATTTTAGCAGTAGTCAATTTCACCTCGTTTACCGGGATCAAACGCAGGGATTTAAGGGTATCATCTTCTTCCTCTCGGCAGATCATATAGCTCCCCAAAAGAGCAATGACCGCAGGCAAGACAAAGAATGTTGCCAATGGCTGTGCTTCATCCATATACCAACCCACGTTGTCAATGTACTGGGAACCCTCATGCACAATCTTTAGGCCATACTGCACATCCGGGCCATCATGTATGCCTTGCCCCTCCACGAAAACAATAACCGCTATCATAACCGTTGCAAAAACGGTAATCCATACAATACTTGAACGGCGGAGCTTTTTATATTCTGCCCAAAGTAAGGTTCGCATAGTTTCACCTCACTTTTCTTTGAGTGCTATCTTCGCAAGTAAAACAGCAGCAATACCCCAAATGCAAATGCAAAGAAACGCCATAGGAATGTTGATTGTCTGTGAAAAGGCAATGCCGGGAATATCCTTGTTCCGCATTACGATTACAGCCATGCTTGTCAGAGGAAGCAGATACATATTGATTGACATAAAGATGAAACCGCAAAAGGCATAGACCAATGTTATACAAACGGGGAAAATGTAGCCTTTTCTTGATACGGCGATTGCCAAAACTGGCAGCATTGCCAAAGCGGTGAGTACACCAATCTCCAAGCATCGTTCCAACAAATACAGAACGCTTTCCCATTCAAACGAGACATATCCGGGGAGTACGCTGAACAGGATAGATGCGATTGCAGTAAACAGCATAAAGCCGACAGAGTATATGAGCATTACTGAAAATTTGCTGAAAAAATACTCTAATTTTCCCACAGGCACAATCCAAAGCTGTTTCAATAAATCACTCTGTTTTTCTTCGTGGATAAGCATGGTGCAAAATATTCCCAAAATGACCGGAAGGATAATAAAAAGCGTATATCCAAACGCAGACCATTTGTAAAATTCTATCGGTTCAACACCTGTATCTCCACGGTAGTTGAATAGCAGAAAAGCCATAAAAGGCATAATAAGAGAGGCCAAAAGCATGAGCCAGACCATTTTCCTGCGGCGCAGCTTTAAAACTTCCGTTTCAATCAGTTTAAGCAATGCCCTCACCCCCTGTAATCCTCTTGAAGTAGTCCTCTAAGGTGTCGTTACAGAGCTGTGAGCTGACAACAGCCACATCCTGCAACACGAGGGCCTTATTGATAGCCGCCATATCAAGCGTAGTATCATAAAGCCGAAGCGTCTGTTCATCCTGCACAGAATATTCTTTTACATGGAATTGACGTTCCAAAATCAGCGACGCTTTAGGTACATCGGAAACATTCAGCAGGATATATTTACTGTTCTTCTTTTCTAATTCTTCCATACTGCTTTCTTCCAGCAAAACGCCGTGGTCGATAATACCGATGTCGTCTGCCAGCAGCGCAATTTCTGAAAGAATATGGCTGGAAATCAGGATGGTCTTTCCGTGCATGGCACTCAAATTCTTAATAAAATCTCGCATCTCTGCAATGCCGATAGGGTCAAGGCCATTAGTCGGTTCATCCAAGATCAATAGCTCCGGGTCATGCAAAATGGCGTTGGCAATACCAAGCCGCTGCTTCATGCCAAGGGAATATTTGCTGAACAGTTTTTTGTCTTTATAGGGCAGGCCGACAACTTCCAGCGCACTCTTTACCGCATCAGGGGCCGCTGTGCCGCGCAGCTTTGCAAAAATCTCCAAATTCTCCGTCCCGGTCAGGTTGGGATAAAACCCCGGCGTTTCGATGATGGCACCAATACGGGGATATATCCGCTTCTCATTTCCCTTGATATTCCTACCGAACACATCCACTTCACCAGATGTAATAGTAGCCAAGCCCAAAATCATTTTCATGATCGTAGTTTTCCCGGCTCCATTGCGTCCAAGCAGGCCAAAGATACGGCCCTTTTTTACATGAAGATCAACCGCATTGACCGCCGCTTGTTCCCCATAGATTTTTGTCAGGCGTTTTGTTTCAATTATCAAATCATCCATATAGGGTTTCCTCACTTTCCATTGCTTTGTTTCGTTGGTAAGCCAGCCATTGCGGAACCTAAGCCAGCCACAATTAAAGTATAACTCTTAAACCTTGCCATAACCTTGCCGTAACCTTGTTTTTATCTTGCTTTTAACACAGGCAAAGCCCTGCATTTTTACAGGGCTTTTGGAAGTGTTATTGTAAATTCAGCTCCAGAGCCGGGAGTGCTGGCAACGGTAATTTTTCCTTTATGGGCGCTGACGAGCTCCTTGACAATGGACAGGCCCAGACCATTTCCTCTAACGGAACGCGAATGGTCGGCTTGATACATTCTTTCAAAAATATGCGGGAGATCGACAGATGAAATGCCAATCCCATTGTCCTTGACTGTAATAACAGCAGAGTCCTGATTTTCTAAAATAGACAATGTTATTTGATTGCCTTTGCTATGCACAATCACATTTTGTAGCAGATTATTCAGAATACGGGTATAAGCGTTGGGGTCTATACGGATAGAATACTCTGTTTCAGGTATTTCTATCTCATATTCAAAGTTGCTGTTTTCTAAAACAGTAACCCAATCAGCCATAATGTTGCGGGACAGTTCATTGAGATCCAAATATTCAAAATGAAAAAGCTGTTCCCCGGCATCCAGCTTCACCCATTCAAACAGGCTTTCCACAAAATGCTTTAAGAGCTGGGACTTATTAAAAGCAACATGGAGATATTCTTCTTTTTCCTCACCTGAAACAATACCGCTTTCAATCGCCTCCAAATAACCCACTAAAGAAGTCAGCGGCGTTTTTACATCATGGGATAGGCTTGTCATAAGCCGTTTATATGCCTGATCTGCCTGCCGCTGCCCAATAAGCCGGGCCTGATTGCTGATAGCAATTTGATTGATGTCATAGCAGATCAGCTTTGTCATATCACTTTCCCTAGCCAAAACGCGGCGGTTGAGGTTGCCCTGCTTCATATCTTCCAGTGCGTCTTTTATTAACGAAAACTGTCCATGGATATGGCCTAATTTTGAAAGCAATAATATGATAATAAGCAGGGCTATCGCCAACGCTATAAGAAGATAAATATTTACTCCCATATCACGCCTCCATGTTGAAACGGTAGCCCACGCCCCGGACAGTCAGAATATAAAATGGATGGTCCGGATCTGGCTCAACCTTTTTCCGCAGTTTACTGATAAAGGACATAATGTTGTTATCATCGAAAGCATATTCCTCTTCCCATACCTGCGTGTAAATCTGCTTTTTTGTGAATACGCGCCCCTTATTGGAGGCCAAAAAGTACAGCAGATCAAATTCCTTACCCGTGAGATCAACGGGTACGGCATTGATAGAAACAATACGGTTTTCCTTATCAATCACCATATCCTTTAACGTCAAGATGTCCGGATTTATTGTAGAAGTAGGATTTAAGGTGGTAAACCGGCGTATGAGGGAGTTGACACGGGCCATCAACTCATTAAGGCTAAATGGCTTTGTCAAGTAATCGTCAGCTCCCAACCGCAGCCCGGAAACCTTATCTTCTTCATCACTTTTTGCCGTGAGCATAAGCACCGGGACATTGCTTGTTTCCCGGATTTTTCGTAGCACTTGAAATCCATCTATATCAGACATCATTACATCCAAAATGACAAGGGAACAGTTGCTTCTATTTTCATTTGCCAGACGCAATCCCTCCACACCACCGTGAGCCACCAGCGCAGATAGATTTTCCTGCTCCACACATTTTTTCATCAAAGAACAAAGTTCTTTATCATCATCTATAATCAAAACACTATTCATGTTGTAGCTCCTGTTCATTCGTCCATCATCGGGCTTGTTAATGTTCTTCTCATATGTGTTACCTCACTGTCTATCTCATATATTTAAACTGTTTTCGTCAAGCAGGAAATTGCGAAGGCCCATGGTAGTAATTCCTTCTTCATTTCTTCTGACCTTGATATTATCCGCCACAATAATAATTTTTTTGAACGAATCGGAAATATGGACTAAGGACCGCTGTTCCTGGGCAATCTTTTCCTCATTGTTCATGGCAAAAGCAGATTGGATGTAATACTTTTCACTGCCTTTGGTCGCTACAAAATCAACTTCTAGCTGCTTTTTTTGTCTCTTTCCATCCTTGCCGGTGCTATAATGCTCCACAAGACCGACATCCACCTTATATCCCCGAATCCGCAGTTCATTATAGATGATATTCTCCATGATATGCGTGATTTCAACCTGCCTGAAATTCAAGCGTGCATTCCGAAGCCCAATGTCTTCAAAGTAATATTTGGCGGGAGAACCTATATACCGTTTCCCTTTGATATCGAACCTCTTCGCCTTGCTGATCAGAAAAGCATCTATCAAATAATCAATGTAGGTCTTCAGCGTTTTATCGCTGATTACCTTGCCCTTTACACTTTTGAAGGTCTTTGCCAGTTTACTGGGGTTGGTCAGGCTGCCGATTGCCGACGCCAGAATATCCACCAGTTCGTCCAATTCATCCTTATTCCTTACTTTATTCCTCTCAACAATGTCAGAAAGATACACTTTCTGGAATAACGAAGTCAGATATTCAACTTTATCTTCCACCGTCTCCATGGAAAGAATCAGGGGAAGGCCACCATAATTGAAATACTCATCCCACGCTTCGTCCAAAGAACCATCATAAACCGAAACGAACTCCCGAAAGCTGAGGGTGTAAATCCGGATCTCATCGCCCCTTCCCCTGAATTCGGTAATTAAATCTGAGGAAAGGAATTTAGAATTGCTGCCGGTAACATAAATATCTGCATTCCTGATATGAAGGAAGCTGTTGAGGACATCTTCAAATTCATCCAAAAGCTGAACCTCATCAAGAATGATGTAGTAAGTCTCCTTATCGACAATTCTTTCCTTTACGAATTTCAACATATTGTCCGGGTCACGCAATTCCTTGTTGCTGCGGTCATCCAGAGCCACTTCTATGATATGATCTTCTTCAACGCCTTCTTCCAACAGATGATTGTGGAAAAGATTGAACAGCAGGTATGATTTTCCGCACCTGCGGACACCGGTAACAATCTTAATCAAGCCGTTATTCTTCTTGCGAATCAATTTGTTCAAATACAAATCACGCTTAATTTCCATAGCAATCCTCCATTACGAGAACAGGTGCTTTTGCACCTTTTTTCGTAATATATTATATCCAGTTTTATTAGGCGTGTCAATAGGGACACATTATCCCCATTACGCACAATCGGGGAAATACACCTTTTTTCGTAATAGCATTCCCCCGATTCGATCAATTATTCTGTTTTCTTCTGAATCCGTTACTCTTCCGGCTTTAATACGCCCAGCAATACAAACCTAGCATTGTTAAACTCGTAGCTGCAGGTGGAGAGCGTCAGGATCCGGTCTGTGACTGCCGGAGTAATTCCGCTGGCAAAGCAGGAGCGTTCTTTTGTCTTATCCAGCCACTCTGTAAAATCTGGGTCTGAGGTGAAAGCCAATTCCCAGGCTTTATCCTGGACACTGGCCACATATCCGGCGAAAAGTTCCATCTCATAATTTTTATCCGGCGTCAGCAGCAAAGCTACAGAATGTGTATCATAAAACTCCTGCTTCTTATATTCCGTAAGCCCGGAAAACATGCTGCCATTTTTCATATGATGCCCATAGATGATGCTGTGCCGGTCTGAGAAATCCGCTCTGTTTCTGCTGTCCAGAAAGATGCAGCCGGATCCGTTCCACTCACCGCTGAACAAATGCTTCAGGTAATACTGATTATCGTTACCCTGTACAACCGGATAATTGATTTGTGTTCCTTCTATATAAATCCATCCTACAATATCCGGATTGATTTTCTGCAAGGAAGCAAAATCTACAGCCGGCCACTCCCGTCCCCCAGACTCAGTTTCATCATCCGCTGGGGATGATGAAGGAGCCTCCGGTTCCTCCGGCAGCTTCACATACTCCTCCAAATCAGTATAGGAGTCCTCGCCTTCAGAATACTCATGGTACTGCTTATATAATTGAATGGCACCTATCACAATACCGCTTACAAATATCAAAATCAATATGATACAAATTATTCTTTTTTTCTTCATGTCCATACGCCTCCTTATTTTCATTACACGATCCGGGAGGACAATCTACAACCAATTTAGCGACTCTCTCTCCATTTTTTCAAAATGATGTTACAAATGGCATTGAAAACTCAGCAAATCAAAATAAATGGAAAATAATTCCTGTTCGCCCAGCGCATAATATATAAGGCGGCTTATTTATGCCGCACTCGCTCAGATGACCTATATTGTTTCATTCAAACTTAACATGTTTCATTGTTTGTGGTATAATGACTTCCCAATGAAACGAACTAACAGAAGCCATGAAAGGAGGAACCCATGTTTTCCTACAAAACTATTGATATTATTCCGTAAGCCGAATATAATATATGATATTAAGGAGTCATTGTAGCATGAAATTTATTTCGACAACAGAAGCTGGAAAAAAATGGGTGCTTTCTTCTCGGCGTGTAGGTATACTTTGCAGCGAAGGGCGTATTCCCGGAACTCAAAAAACCGGCAACACCTGGCTTATTCCCGAAGATGCCCAAAAACCAGCCGACGCACGGATTAAAAGCGGTAAATATATAAAGAAATGTGAGGAACAGAGCACTGCCTGAGATGTAGAACATAGAGCGGGAAGAAATTTGGATAGATGAATGTGCCACTGCCGGAATATGATATTACCGGAAATGGTGATGATCAAATTTATTGCGCCAGAAGACCAGATTGTATATGGACCAGGGGAAACTGTAAATGGAACTGTAAATTAAGCAAAAAAGAAACGGAAATTCTTACCCTTCTTTCCGAGGATCCTGCTTATACCTATCAAAATCTTGCTGATAAATTGAATATCGGAAGAAAAGCTGTATTTGGGAGAATTAAAAGAAAAAAGTATTATTAAAAGAATCGGCTCAGATAAAAATGGTTATTGGCAAATAAACGAATAAAGGTGGTGGAAAGATGCCAAGACAATTCAAACAGGCAAGACTTATCAATAATCTGAAAATGACAGAGGCTGCCGAAAAACTAGGCATCTCTCAGCCAACCCTAAGCGCATGGGAGGGAGAACGCAAGTCTCCTTCCATTGACGGACTTGAGAAAATGTCTGATCTCTATGGTGTAACAACGGATTTTCTCCTCGGACGGTCAGAGCAGGGGATCTCGGTCCAATCAGTACCGATTGCTCCGGATACCCTTCCAATCTTTCATGGAAAACCAGTCTGGTCTGCGGAGTATGGATGGATGCTGGTTGATGCCGGCAATCATACTCTATTGCTCCCAAATGGACAGACCGTTCCGTTTGCTGACGCCAAAAGGCTGTTTACGCTGCCCCAGTTATTTTCCGAACCGAGCCTGCCATCCGGAAGACCGCTAATCTTATCTGAGATCCAGCAGTGTACCCGGATATGGCTGGAGCCAATCTCTCCAGACTCAGATTTGCGGACTGAATTGCGGGGCTGGTATCAGGTTAAAAAGCATTTTGTCCAAAATGAGTATGGGAATCGGTTTTATTTGGATACCTATGGAGCAAAATGGCTTGCCTTTTATCCTGAACAGCAATGAAGAAAGCACCGATACCCGATATAATATCAGGCATCGGTGCATTTGTTGTTTACGCTTTTGAACAGGCCGCCAAACAATATTCAGTTGTAAGACTTATGTTCAACCACGGACAACAGTGTAAGGAGAATTTTTATTCCCTCTATAAGGATACTGCACCTCCTCCCCTTCAATTCACCTGACTAAGCAGTGGACTTCTTCCATCTGCTTTTGTTGTGTAAATTGTATCAGGGAGGATTCTGCTTTCTTTCCCGATGTATCCTTCTGTTGTCCTATTTTTTGTGAATTTTTAAAGGCATAAACAGTAAAGATTTTATAGTTTCATAGGTAAGTGAATACTGACAATCAATCCATGTGGGATCGCACCAGAAAATAAAATATCCCCATGATGTGCTTTCACAATCTGCCGCACAATTTTAAGACCCAAACCATGTTCTGCTTCATCTGTCTGTTTTTGTGTACTGGAAATATCCTCGTCGCTGTTCAATGCGTTTAATTGCAGTTCACTCACTCCATGCCCATTATCCATAACGGAAAAAGTACAGCTTGCATCATTACTGCCAACAGAAATCTGTATTTTACACCCATTGGGATTATGGACAATACAATTTCTTATCAAATTATTCAGCATCCGATTAAGCAAAACCTGGTCCCCGAGAATCGAGATGTTTTTACCGGGATTATCTTCTGATAATTCCAACTCGTAAGGTTCTGATAGGCCATCATTCAATACTTCACTGACAACCTGACGTGCTAACTCTATCGGGTCAAGGCTTTGTTTTTGCATAGGCTGCATAGAATATTCTAATTTAGTTGACAAATTCAAATCAGCCACTAAATCTTTTAGCCGTTCACTGTGTCTCCGGATTATCCCAGCCTGGTTTCGGACAGCTTCCGGCAAAGAAGAAGTGTCTTCTATTTCGCTTGCATATCCCAAAATCACAGAAAGCGGTGTGCGTATATCATGGGAAATTCCCCTGATCCAGTCTGCACGGGTATTATCCTTTTTCAGCAAATAGTCACCGGCCTTATTCAAACCAGCATTGATTTCTGCTAACTCGCCGGTTTCTTCCAGATGGACAGGCTTTCCAACTGATAGATGCCGAATGCCTCTCAAAATCGGCGCCATAGCTTTTTCTACCCGGCGGGCATTGCGGATAAACAAATATATCATCAAAAAAATATTGATACAGAATACCGCCGTTAATCCGAATAGCATAGGCCAAATATATTGCGCCTTGAAAGAAAAATAGTAATTCACAACGCTTTCTGGAGGCAAGCCGATCACCAAAAGCCCATCCTGTCGTTTTGCAATATTGGTCGGATAATCATCAAGATACCAGCGACTAAACATGGCAATATCCATTGAGGAATAATGGCGTGGTAATTCTTCCGGCAGATTTTCTTCCCAAACGACAGTGCCATCATCATCTAGGATCATAGCCCACGCTTCAAAATTATTCAGCATTTCTTTCGCTTGTGTATCGGCACTGAATTCCCCATCTGTTGCCATGATATGATTTGAAAAATCCTCGATTGGAAATTTGGATGTTGCCACATTACCTAAATAAGCTATTACAAAATAGGAAGCTACTAACAGTGCATTGACAGCCAGAAAAAGAACTATAATCCTAACTGTGGAAAATATATAGCGGCGAAAAAATCGTTCTGATGTGTTCACGTCTGCGCCCCCTTAATATTCAGGCGGTACCCGATCCCCCTTGATCGTCACAAGGGCAATCGGCTTTGAGGGATTTTCTTCAATCTTTTCCCTCAAATGCCGGATATGAGTTGCTAACGTACTCTCATATCCCTGCCAGAAGTCGCCGCAAATCGCCTGACACAGTGCGCCGGTAGTAACGATTCGGCCTGCGTTTTCATACAGCTTTTCAAAAAGTTGGAACTCCTTGGCCGTCAGTGAGATACTTTCCCCATTTCGTTGAACCATTGCTTTTTCCAAATCAACAGTTGCTGTATCAAAGAACACTTTGCGATCCTTCCCAGGATAGGCGCGCTTCAATATGGCCTGCACCCGGAATAATAATTCCTTCGGCAGAAATGGTTTCAACAGGTAATCGTCCGCTCCATTTTCAAAACCCGCAAATTTGTCCTCCGCTTCACCGCGAGCTGTCAGCATGAGAACCGGGATTTTGCTTATCTTTCGCAATTCTTTTAGTGTGGCAAATCCATCCATGCCTGGCATCATAACATCAAGGATCACCATATCCGGCTGCTTCTCTTTACATACTTTCAGAGCAGCTTCACCAGAGGATACCGTCAACACTTGCGTAAAGCCGGCTCTCATAAAAATGGATCTCACCATTTCCAACAGCTCAGTTTCATCGTCTACCACAAGAATCATTCTATCGTTCATAAGTCACCACCTTTTTTCTGTTTATATTATACCGCAAGATGGACAGATTGACTATTCTGGCCTTGAAATCTCAAAGTAAATTCAAAGTTGGCTCAAAGTTATCTCAAAGTTGATGTGCTATGCTGATAACGAAAACAAAAAGGAGGCGCAAGCTATATGAGTGATTACATTATTGAAACGCATGATCTGACGAAAAAATACGGAAATCAGAACAGCGTTTCCCATCTGAATATTCATGTAAAAAAAGGTCGTATCTATGGACTTCTGGGACGCAATGGTGCAGGCAAGACAACGACCATGCGGATGCTGCTGGGACTGACAGCTCCCACGTCCGGTGAAGTGGAGATTTTCGGTAAGCCAATTCATGGCAATGAAAAGGAAATCCTGCCCCGAATTGGCTGTCTGATCGAGTCACCGGGTTTTTATCCCAATTTGACAGGAACGGAAAACCTGAAAATTTTTGCCGACCTGCGGGGATTGAAAAGCCCGCAATACATCAAAAATGCTTTGGAAGTTGTCAACCTGCCTTACCGGGACAAGAAATTATTTTCGCAATATTCTCTCGGTATGAAGCAGCGTTTAGCTATTGCATTGGCCATCATCCACAATCCCGAACTGTTGATTTTGGATGAACCGATCAACGGCCTTGACCCCATCGGTATTGCAGAGGTGCGCGATTTTATCCGGGAATTGTGCGATGCCACAGGGAAAACGATCTTGATTTCCAGCCACATCCTTTCGGAAATTTCCCTGTTGGCTGATGATGTTGGAATTATCGACCACGGTAATTTGCTGGAGGAAGAAAGCCTAAAAGCGCTGGAGAGTAAAAACGCGAAGTACATCCATTTTTGCGTATCGGATGCACAAAAGGCTGCACAGATTATTGCCGCAACATTTCAGAGCAAAAACATCCAGCTTATGGATGACAATAACCTGTATCTTTATGATACGGCCCTGCCTGTAGCGAGAATTAACCGCACATTTATTGAAGCTGGCATTGACGTTTGGGAAGCCCATCTCTGCGAGGATACTTTGGAGGATTACTTCAAGAGAATTACAGGGGGTGAGGGGATTGCTTAAACTGATCCAATGCGAAATGCGGAAGTTAAAGCGGAAACACTTTGTATCATTTGTGATTTTCGCCGCACTTCTGTTCCCAATTCCGTTTACGGCTCTTGTACTGGCTGGAAGCATGGGTAACTTTACCGGCTTTGAAGCAGTTTTTGGCTTGCTGGTTACTATGGGTATGCCCATCATGCTTCCGGCTGTTTTAGGCATCATTGCGGCCATGCTATTTTTCATGGAACGGGATAACGATACTTTGAAAAACCTACGCATTATCCCTACCTCCCCAGCTAAGATTGCTACCGCAAAAATCGCTGTACTTTATATTTTGGGACTGATCTTTGCCTTTGCCACCATGGTTTCGTCAATGGTTGGCGGCCTGATTGCCGGAAGCGAGTTGACAAATATTGGGGAAAACTTTGGGATTGCAATTATCACAGCATTGCTTTACACAACAAGTATTTTGCCGGTTGTCATTGCGATTGTCGGATTTAACCGCTCCTATATCTTTTCGGTTATTCTAACCTTTTTTTATACAATGTTCGACTTTATGCTTGCGTATGGAGGACTATTTGCCACAACAGACCCAATGATGAAGATGATCACAAACATCATGCCAGCACCTATTATTTACCGTTGGCAGGCGGTGCGGTTTGTTGATCCCGGAACCCCGGCTTATTCTGTAATGGAGCCGTATTTTTTACCTCTGTGGCTTGTTGCATTAACCGTCGTTATTATTGGGGTGCTGTCTTATCTGGCGATTGTCAGAATTTATAGCAAACGCGAAAGTTGAGGTGAGAAAAAATGGTAAGTATTATAAAATCAGAATTTAGCAAAATGAAGCGGTACTCCGTAATCTGGATTGGCGTAGCAACGATGTTTACTGTCGTGCTGCTTGCCCGGTTTATGGCAACAGCCTCTGACGGGGCGACCCATACGCTCATGAACTTTTCTTCCAGCGTAATTTGGAACAATTTAGTTCTGATATATCCTGCAACAATCGCATTGATTGCCGGATATATCATTGACCGGGAGCGTACAGACGACACGCTGAAAAATATTCTCACAATCCCTGTTTCCTTTCGGAAAATGCTGATTGGGAAACTGATTGCTGTTGGATGTATGGCGGCAGCGCTTTCCGTTATCGAATTCCTGTTCACACTCATTGTTTTCTTTGCCAGCGGATTTCCCGGATTTTCTATCGGCGGTATGATACAGGTGCTTTTTCAGATGATCGGTATCAATATGATTTCCTATATTGCGGTCATGCCTGTTATTGCCTTTACTGCTCAAAGAAGCGGCAGCTTTATGGCCGGTGTTGGCTTTGCTTTCTTTTATGGTTTTGTGGGAATGATGGCCTCCGGCCACGGCCTGCGTGACCTATATCCTATTACAGCAGGCCTTACCGTAATTGGTTATCAGGATGGAAGCAGTGATCCAACAGGAAACATCTTGTTGAGCGTAGCATCTATCCTGTTTATACTGGCCGTGACATTCATTATCGTTTTCACAGCGAAAAATCGTGAAGTAACCACCGCAAAGAAAAAGAAGAAAAATTCTGGGAAAACGGTTCAAAAAAGAAATCATAGTGCGAGGTAGCCAGTTATGAAAAAAGCGATGATTGTATTGGGTATTATTTTTGCCTCAATTCTGCTCTTTGTTAAAATGGACAGCAAAGAAAAAGAAATTTCATAGGAGGATTTTCAAATGAAATCAAAAAAAATTGTAGTAGGCATTATTGCAGCAATATTGGTTGTCGTCTGCATGGGGGGCGCTTTTCTTGCGACCCAAAATGACGACTACTATACGCAAATAGATAACAGATGGGTACAGGAAATCGCTCCGCATGGAGCAATGAATTATAAATACACGCTGGCGGCCTACGATAAGAACGGAAATGAAAAGGACGTTGTGTTTGAAACAAGCCGTATTTTGACCGATGATGCGTTCCTATGTCTGAAAGTCAATTTTATTCGGGGTGTGGTGACCTGGGCGGAAGTAAAATATGAGGAATTGCCTGCTAAGGTTCAGCAGTATTATAACCAGTAGTTCAGAGGCCCTTCCAAACGGAGATAAATCAAATGAAAAAATATTTATCACTTTTTCTGTGTTTGGTATGCCTTATGCTAATGACGGGTTGCTCCAATACATGCAGAGATTTAGCATATGACACAGACATAGTTATTGAGAATTTAGTGGAAGCAAAAGACAATTTTTTTGATAGTCTTGCAGAAGCAACGGACAATATATTCCGTTCACTTGCGAACTTCTTTCATGGCTCTGATTGATGAGAACCATAAATAGCATCAAATACGTATTTGCGGTGACTTTGACAAAATCAAAGTCACCGCATTTTCTACTTTTCAAAAACCAAGTCAATTTTTCTGATGCAGCCGTTTGCCCCTACTTCCGTAGGGACAAAACCGATATATCGAAAGCCTTTCTCCGCGTAACTGTCTATGATTTCCCTATGCTTTTCAACATAAGAAAACACCACTCCTTTTGCTGAATATTCGATATTAACATACTCATATTTTTTCATAGCAATCTCTCCTATCTTACAATTCTTGTTTCAAAAAAATCCGATAACTGATCTGATACATTCCATAACTCCAAACCAACGCGATAAGCGGGGAACAGCATAAGAGGATAAACACCTTCTGATCTGTCAGCTCCACGCCCAGTATTGCAAGCAGCTTATATGCCCCAAAACAAATTGCTGCCGGAATGAGGAACGATACCAGAAGCAAAACGCGCCCTTTTTCGGCTCCAAATTTAAACACCAGCGGGATCGACATACTTCCAAAAATGAGGGAAATTACCGTTGCCGCTAAGGTTAAAAACAGCAGTTCCACAATAGCGGCAGGGCTGAATGTAATTTTGCCTGCTATGCCTCCGCCGACCAAGCCTACAGCCAATCCGAATACACTTCCAATCGCACAAAAGATTGCTAAAACAATAAACTTTCCAATCACTAAATCTCTTTTTGAAATGGGCATTATCATCGCATATCGCGCCCATTTGGAGTTATCGTCAAAAGAAAAAGTGGTTACGATCATCATACTGCATAAGATGCCGCAGATGAAAATATATGCTCCCACACCAGAGGTAGGAATAAAAGCCACAGCAAACACCGCAAGTATAAACAGCATGGATTTTGTATTGTGTCCGATATTATATAAATCTTTCAATATAAGACTTTTCATTTCGCCCGCTCTCCTTTCACATACAGCAGCAGAATATCGTCAATCGTAGCATCATCAACGACGGCCGCTTTATATTTTTTCCTGGCCTTTTCTTTATCAGCTACCAGCACATTCCATTGGTAATCGTCTTTGCGGTAAGCGAGGATCTCCGCTTTATCAATCTGGTCGAAAACGGCTGCACCGCAGCGGATGATTCCATATTTGTAGCGCAGTTCATCCTTTGTCTTGCAAAACAGGACTTTTCCCTGATGAATAAAAGTAATATAGTCGGCAACCTTTTCCAAATCCGTGGTGATATGGGAGGACATCAGGATGGAATGGTTTTCATCCTGCACGAAATCCAAAAAGACATCAAGAATATCATCCCGCATAACCGGGTCAAGACCACTGGTCGCCTCGTCCAAAATCAACAGCTTCGGTTTATGGGAAAGCGCCACAGCGATACACAATTTCATTTTCATGCCTTTGGAAAGTGTTTTGATTTCTTTATCCAAAGGAAGTCCGAAGCGTTTCAAATAATCCTGATACAGGTATTCATCCCATTGTTTATAGGCTGCTCCGGAGATCTTACCCACTTTCGCAGGCGTCAATGTTTCATAGAAATTGATTCCATCGAACACAACGCCTATGTCCTCTTTCAGCTGTTTTGATGAGGCTAATTCCTGCCCCCAAAAAGTAACCGTACCGTCATCTTTCTTAATCAGATCAAGAATTGCATTGATCGTTGTACTCTTTCCGGCTCCATTCTCGCCAATCAGTCCCATAATCGTTCCTTTCGGAAGGTCAAACGAAACGTGATCCAGCTGAAAGCCTTCATACTGTTTCGTTAAATTTTCCACCTGTAAGATTGTATCCATAGTCACTCCTCCTCTTGATAAAACATGGTCAAAAGCTCAACTAATTTTCCCAGCGAAATTCCACTGGTTCTGCCAATATCAGCGGCCTCCTGTAAATGCTCTTCCGCTAACCGCTGCTGTTCCTCTTGATAAAAGTCTTTATTCTGTGCCGCTACAAAACTTCCACGCCCGACTGTCGTTTCGATAAACCCATCCCTTTGTAGATCTTCATATGCCTTTTGAACGGTAATAACGCTTACATGGATCGACTTTGCCAATGCCCGCATAGAGGGGATCGGATCGCCCGTCTGCAGTTCGCCGCTCATAATCATAGCTTTTATCTGTGAGGTAATCTGCTCATAAATGGGTTTACTCGTATTACTGCTTATTATAATTTCCACAGGATCCCTCCATCCGTCATATAATGTACTTATTGAACAAGTACATTATAGCAACTTCAGCCACAATTGTCAATAAGGTAATGGCAAGTGGCAAAATTCTTATAAGATCAATAACAAATGGGATCTGTTCTCTGGAAAAGGAGCATAAACAAAATAAGACCACAAGGGAAGTAAAATCCTTGTGATCTTTGTTATGGTATTTCAAATTTATAACCTACACCGACAATATTTTTGATATATTCCAGGCCATCCGGTGTTATCTTCAATTTCTTCCGCAGATTGCTCACATGGTTGCTTACCGCTTTGCGTGAGTAACAGGCAGCATCCTCATCCCAGACCAGCTCCATGATCAGCTCGTAGGTGAACACCCGCTGGGGGTGCGTGATCAGCAGGGCAAGAATATCAAATTCTTTCGCCGTCAAATAGTTTTCGGAAATTGCATATATGGTGACTGATGATAACACTCTATTTTATAACAGAAAGTTAACATCTCAGTTTTCCCCACAATGTCGTCAGCATATAAGTGGCCCACTGATACATATCCATTGTCTCGTATTTCCGGTACTCACACTCCAATGATACCAGAACAAACAGATAAATATCGTACCACAGGCTCCTTCTCTCCTGTGACTTCGTAAACTCTTTTATACCATAACCGTTCCGGAAAAAAGGGTTGTCTGAATGAGTCCTAAACCCCACCTCCAACAGGGGATCCCCCCAGATGGAGCGTTCCCAGTCAATTAGGCCGGTAATCATCCCGTCCGAGACAAAAATGTTCCCATCCCAGAGATCCCAATGCACCAGCCGCGGCTCTGTCACCTCTGCAAAAAAATCTTTATCCCGTTCCAAGTATCGGAGCAACTCATCCACAGGTATCTTCAAATCAACATTTCCATTCCTGGCATCGTTAATTCCGGCCTCCAGCATCCTGCGAAAGACCATATACCAGTCTTCTCCCTGGAATTCCGGCTGTCCAGGATAACCGAAACAAGGACAGGCAATACGGTTAATCTCCTTATCAATTCTTCCGGTTTCTTCGTATATGCTGTTGATTTGTTCCTGAGTGAAGGCATCTTTCCTTTCATGCAGGCTGTTTCCATCCAGCTTTTCCATGAAGAAGTACGAAGATTCACATATCGTATGGCTATCATCATATCCAAGCACTTTAGGAACGGGAATTCCGCCATGCTCCAGCGCCATCTCCATCGCCTGGACCTCCGCACACATGATATTTCTCTCATGTGTCATAACCCGAATGCCGTTTGCCGGAGCAACCTTCAAAATGACTGCCTCCCCACTGCTTAATGTCACTTCATAGGCCACATTAAAATACCCTTCTGTCAGTTCCTCATATGACTGTAACTCAAGTGGATGGAAGAAACGCCCCACCATTTTTCTGAGCATTTCTTCATTCTGTCTGTTCTTTGTTAAGCTTTCCATCGCTTCTCTCCTTCTGATATTTTTTGTAACTGAACCCAGCCATGACTGCCGCTGCCCAGTCGCTGCTTACGAATACCCACCACATAATAGAAATGTTTTTCGTGATTCCTCCGAGTAACAGAAAGGGAATACGAATCAAGAAAATACATACCATTGACAATCGCAGCACCTTTTTTCCCTGTCCCAGCGCCTGGTAGAATGTCTGGATAACAGGCATTACCCCTCCGGCACAGGCTGCCCAGCAGATAATCTGCAAGGCCGGCGTTCCCGCCAGCATAACATCCGCATCAGCGGAAAAAAGCCGGATGATATACGGTGCTCCAGCATACAGCCCCAACGAAATCAAGCCCCCGTAAATGAGAACAAACCGCAGAGCTAAAAATACCGTTTTCCTTACCCTGCCTGTATTTTTCCTGCCCCAGTCAAACCCAAGCATGGGCTGTATACCCTGCATAACACCAGTAAACGGTGTAGTGGCAAAAGTCTGGATACGGGATATAACCGTGAAGGTGCTGATTGCCTGTGTACCATAGACTGTTCCTAATATCTGATTGCCTGCCATACCGACAAAGCTGTTTCCCAGGCTGTTCAGAAAAGACGGCATCCCGATTGACAAGATTTCTTTAAATGCCCTGAAATCCCACCGTATATCTTTTATCCGAATCTTGCATGGTGTCGCACTGCGGATAAAAAAATAGTAAATACTGCAGAGCAGTGAAAACATCTGGGCGCATACTGTTGCCAAAGCGGCGCCTGTAATACCCATCTGGAATCCATAAATCAAAACCGGATCCAATGCCATATTGATTAGAACGGGACAGCACCATTGAAGCGTGGAATAAAGGGTGTCCCCTCCAGCCCGCATGACTCCTGAAAATCCTGTACTGCAGATCGTGCCCAGCAGCATGATACGTCCATATTCCGCAGCGTATGGATAAATCTCAACTGTGCATCCAAGCAGACTAAGCAGTGGATTTAGGAATAGCAGTCCGATGGCCGTTATCACCAATGCGCATAGACACCAGATCCAAACCATACATCCAATAACGGTCTTACCGCCCTTCAAATCTTTTTCCCCCAGCCTTCTGGATATAATAGAGCCTGAACCCACTCCCAAAGTGGAACTTATGCCGCCCACAAAGACCAGCACCGGGGAAAACACACCAATTGCTCCGCTGGCTGTGCTGCCCACTCCTTTTGAGACAAACAAAGTGTCTGTAATGATATAGATGTTATAAAGCATAACGGAAAATGTAGCCTGTACACACAACTCCGCCATCAATTTCCCGATAGAGCTTGTTTCCAGTTTGCTTATGCCCTTTGACGGCAATACACCACCCCCTTTCTATCGGCGGCAATTAAAAAACGGCGTCTCTCCGCACAATTTGTTATAGTACTTCAAATTTATAACCGACACCGACAACATTTTTGATATATTCTAGACCATCTGGTGTTCTTTTCAATTTCTTCCGCAGATTGCTCATATGATTGCTTACCGCTTTGCGTGAGTAAAAGGTAACATCCTCGTTCCAGACCAGCTCCATGATCAGCTCGTAAGTGAACACCCGCTGGGGATGCGTGATCAGAAGGGCAAGAATATCAAATTCTTTCACCGTCAGATTTACCACTTGTCCATCCACACGTACCAGCCGCTGCTCCAGGCAAAAGTATAAGTCCCCCATATAAAGCTCTGTGAAGATACCTTCCGTCTCTGTCTGCAGCCCGTAAGCTCCGGAGTGGATACACAGGTTATCAGCTGAACCACCATTCTTGTTTTCTTTGCTAAGAAGATATTTAACTAACTCTTGCTGCTGCCTTGCATCCAACAGCATAAGCAGCTTCTCTCCGATTTTATCTCCCGACTCGGATATTTCCAGTACAGCTAATTTCCCAAGAATATCACCTCCGTTTCCTTTACACCCCTCCATCCTTTAGCAGTCTATGATAAACTATAAATATGACAGCGTTCTGACATATTTCATATCTTTTTTGTGCAATGAAGCCTTGCCCGGGCTTTATGCCCCCACCCTTTTCGCACTGGCCTTATATACTTGACATACTGTTCCGGATCGTAAAAAAGTACATAGCTCTTCCCGTTGAAGTATCAAGACTACACCCGGCTTCTTCATAATCAAACCCGGCCATCGCTTTTTCTATCTTTTCCTCTACACTGCAGTTTTCCTGCTCGTAGTTAAATGGGCCATGCTCAAAAGCAATATACTCAGATTCCGGAACATCCACCATAGACATCTGGCACGGCACTTCTCCCGCATAATCCGAAGGAAGCCGTACTCCCCAACATTCCGCACGGTGGATCCCCCAATCGCAAAGCCTGCCGGTTGGTTCGTTTATATACGCCATAATCTGTCCACTGGCACAGTTGACTTCGCTTCCACCGGCATTGCCTAATTTCCCCTTGATACTGTCCAGCAGCCCGCAGATCGTTTCATAGTCCTGCCCCGGAATCAGGTTCTGTTTACGCCAGAAATCCCAATATCCATTACTCTCATAATTTTTAATGTGTAAAAACTTGTGAGTGGGAATGGCTACAAAATAAATTTTTACGCCATCTGTTTATTTAATCATGCCGATTTCTCCTAATCCTAAAAAGTAGCTTTTTGTACGGAGATTAACCGGTTTTGGTTTTTACGATACTCGCTGGGCGTTACGCCATAGGTTCCTTTGAAAGCCCTGGCAAAGGCTTCATGGGAGTAAAAACGATGGTGGCGCTGTTGATCCGCGCATCCTTAAATATCCTCATATCCTCCTGACAGATATTCTTTGGCCACTGGTTTGGATTGTAATCCCCGCCGTATAAAATTCTCTTAAATTTACCTTTCATGTCACCTGTCTCCTTATTTCCATTTTCTCTTACGGTTAGTTTGATTATATTATAGATAGACAACGGATTGTGTAATATGTTAAGCTAAATAATATAACATTTTGAAACAGGTGAGAACAATGCCGATCCATTTTAGAAATACACCGGTCAGCGAACCGTTTACATTTGATTCCATAGGAAACCACTGGGTACAGGAACACACTTCCCGTCCCAAGGGCTATCCGCTCTGCCACTATCTCCAGTCCGAAAAGGGAAGCGGTAGTATCACTATACAGGGAAAGAAATACCTTCTGCAGGAGAGAGAAGGTGTATTGATCACGCCATTCATCCAGCATTCCTATGGAAAGGAGACAGAGGAATGGCTCACCATGTTTGCCACCTTTACAGGGACTATTGAAAGCAGCATTCCCGGTCTTTTAGGGAACAGGCCGTTTATCTTTATAGGAAAGGAGCAGGGCGCCGAGATAGCGTCGTTCATTTCCGGCATAGTAAAAAAATATGAGAACCCGCCTATGAATGTCAAGGCCTTATCGGTAGACTGTTATCGGCTCCTGATGTTTCTTGCAGACGGTATCTATACCCATGATCTTTTGGAAGATTCCTTGTATCAGAGATATGTGGCCCCGGTAATACAGGAAATCGAAACAAATTATCATTCCGAGCTGACCGTACAGGAACTCAGCCGCCAGGTCTATATCACGCCCCAGTACCTGTCACGGCTGTTCCACCGTTTTCTGGGATGCTCCGCTTATGAATACCTGACTATTTACAGGATCAACAAGGCCAAAGAATATCTGCTCTCAAACCCGCGCATGGAAGTGCAGGATATTGCGCATAAGGTGGGGTTTGCTGACGCAAGCCATTTTATCTCTATCTTCAGGAAAATAACCGGGGTCACGCCTTTGGGGTTTCGGAAGCTTAACTAGTCTTATGATGGTTTACTTGTCAAGAGGATTTTTATGAGCCAATCTGTGCAAAGCATTTCCTATCGTAAAAGTGAGAATCGCTGGTTCTCATTTATCATATTGTTTTCTGGCCTGCTCTAAAAATGCCTTGATATCATCCCGCAGCGTCTTTGGCTCTATAATTTCCGCTTTATCCCCCAAGCTTGCAAAAGTGCTTACAATCCACTCCGGGTATTCCGTATAAAAGGAAACGTAGAGAGAATTGTTTTCTTCCCGGATATTGCTCTGGCCAAAGAAATCAATCGCCAGAAACTCATAAGATTTATCCATTCTGACTGTAACCAATTGCCCCACGCCATTTGAAAATGCGCTCTGCAATACCGGAATTTCATAATCTGTCCGTTCCATATAGGTCTGTTCGCAAAGCGCCAGCTTTGATACTCTGTTGAGCTTAAAAACACGGAAATCCTGTCTTTGTGTGCAGTAGGCGAAAAGATACCAGTATTCTTCTTTAAAAAGGAGCTTATAAGGTTCCACGGTTCTTTTGGAGTATCCATTGCTGCTGTAATACTCCAGTTCCAACAGACGCCGGGAGGCAACCGCAGAACGGATGATTTTGATTTTTTCAATGGTCGTATTCTTATGGTTCCAGGATGTGAAATCAATGATGATATCATTCTCCAGCAGCAGCTTATCTTCCTGTCCAAGGCGCAGCTTCGCAAGCAGCGTCTTTATTTTTGAACTCTCATCAATACTTGCAAACCCTTGTATACCGGACACAATTAGATCTATGTCCTCTTTATTCAGGACTGATTTGCTGTATTTAAAGTTTGGAAGCAAAGATATACCGCCGCCAATGCCCTGCTGTGTAGTCACTGGGAACCCTGCGCTGGACAAATCCAACAAATCCCTATGGATCGTGCGCACAGAGACCTCAAAATACTCCGCCAGCTCCTGTGCCGTTATTTTTTCCCGCTCCAATAAAATACATAATATACCGAACATCCTGTTGCTTTTCATTCAAGGCACCTCCTCTGTCAATTTTACAGAAATAAGACATTGAGTATCAAGTTTCTGCTGTAACAGACAAAGCGAACCTATCTATGGCAAAAGATTACGGAGCTTTTGTTTCCACGCCAGATGCCCCATCAGCTTGCTGCGGGGCATCTGGGCAGATTCATCATGCGATACAAAAATCAAAATATGTATCCGGGTATGCTTGTTGCTTTGGCAAGTATTTGATAATTTATGTAGCTACCCGGCGACCGCTCCAATGAATTGAAATTACCCTGGCCCCTTTGCAATGGCGAATAATATTTTCCCAATACCATTATATCGTGCACATAATCAAGCTGATCCGGTGTCCAAAAGAGACGCACAGACGCAGAGCCGACAAGCTGTGATTTTTCTCACAAATTCGTCGGCTCTGCGTCTGTGCGTCTGGCTCTTTGATGACAGTTTTATGCAAATCCTTTGCTTCAATCAAACTTTCCTGCTTGCACTTAGGACAATAGAGGTTTTCTCCTTAGAAATCCCCCCCTGCCTTACTTCGCCTTTGTCTTTTGCTCCAGTTCCGCACCATAACGGGCAACCATAGCAAGCAAAATCAAGCAGATACCAAATGTAATGCTGCCTGCATCATCAAATCTGTTCCATTCGGTAAGTTCGATTTTTTCGTAGATACCATCTATAATCCACATGGGTATGACAGACAACACAATCTCCATAATTCCAAGCTGCTTGATTCTGTCCGCACCTGCATTTGTAAAAGGTGTACCCTCTTTCAGCTCCGCCGTAAAATAACGATAGGCAAATGCTGTGATAATCCCTCCAAACAGCAAGGACACAGCCGCAGCGATTAAGGTTCCTACAAGCTGTCCTTTGCTTATTTCAGTCGTAACCGACAGGAAGTGAAGAAACTGGTTTTCCATGTTTAACACATCTGATGCCACGAGAGTCGCTCCGATTGATGTGAAAGCCACTCCCACAATAGCAAATATCAGAATTATTTTTGAGAATATCTGCAACACCCTCATTGCTTTTTGAATTTTTTCTAAATTGCTCATTCTTTTATTTTCCTTTCCTATTTATCCATACAGCCATTCCGCATAAAGCTACTGCTACTACAAGCAAACCAATGCCGATGTATACCATTATCTGTTGCCCTCCTTGCCACAACTACAACCGTTTAACTGCGTTATTTCTTATCAATATGGCAATCGGTGTGATTACCAGATACAGGACAGTCAAAATCACAAAGAATCCTATGCCTGCATCCAAAAACACATAGATGATATTAAAGCCGAAGTGCAGCAATACCGAGTAGAGCAGGTTGTTATGCCGTTCCAGAAGAATGTTCATCAGCACGGTGATTGATGTAATGACAACAATATTGGAAATGACATAGGGAATTGCCCTCCAGTCGGTAAACTCTGAATCTACAATCCACAACAGGGTATGCCAGAAGCACCACACCAAGCCTTGGCAGACAGAGGATTTCAGGAAGCCGTACTTCTTGTTAAATTCCTCCCGCAAAAAGCCGCGCCATCCCAATTCTTCTCCTGTCGGGCCGGAGGTCAGGGAGAGAAAGATGCTGAGCGGCAATGCTGTCGTTCCCAAATTGATGTAGGACAGCATGGGCTTTCCCGTCACAACGGTGTAGATGAACAGCGACAATACGCTGATACCAAAGGTAAGGGCAAAGGAGAACAGCAGCAGGTGCAGTTTTACTTTTCCCGAAAAACATCGCTTCATAAAAGTCGTTCTTGTTTCATCTGGCCTAAAATGCTTCCAGCAAATCAGCAGCAAATACGTCGGTGACCATGCGATCAGGTTGCGGACGACCCACATGATAACAGGCGGTGCATGAAAGACCAAACTTGCCGTTCCTGCCACAAAAATGATAAGCAGCCAGACAAGGATATAGGAGCTGATGATATATTTCTTCAGATAATTTGTTTTCACCTCATTAGTTCCTTTCGCTATCCGTGCAGATGACAAGCTCGCTCTTGATTCCGTTCAGCTCGATGATATTTTCCGCATCGGGTGAATCAAATCTTTCCGTCTGCTGTCCGTCTTTCTCATAGGTGATGCTTGTTCCAATGCCTTTTGTGACAGCGGTAAAGACCGTATCCTCTGGGATATGGATTTTTGAGGTTGCCGACACTTGGTTGATTGCCACTTCGCCTTTTAGGGAATTACAGACCACATTCAAATCAAGGTTACAGTCTATTTCTACTGTTCCAGATACATCTCTCAAAACAACGCTTGGTGTCTTTACATCAAGCTCTATACTGTCACACTCCAGAGAACGGATTTCCACGATTTCCGCATTGACCGCACACTCAATTTTTCCAATATACGGAGACGGGATCTGGACAAAAATGCTGACGGCTTCTTTTGCTGTTGCTTCTAATACACCATTCCTGCGGTTTACATCCACATCAATCCGTTTTCGGATGTCGTCAATCTTGACCTTAAAATCATTCTGAAGCGTGGAGAGGGTATTGGACGCCAAACAGACACGGATTTTCTCACCCTCATAACCCGACAGAATGAATTGCTTTGCACCGCCGAACTTCATGTCATAGCGTTTCGGCTCGTCAATATCGTACTCCGTAACACTCTCAAACAGATAATCTGTCGGTTTCTTCGATCCCTTTTCGTTGGAGAGCAGCTCGTCAATGGAAATGTCGAACAGGGCGGAAATCGCCATCATATTTTCAATATCGGGAATGCCTGCATCGGTTTCCCATTTTGTCACTGCCTGTCTTGACACGCCAAGCTTTTCCGCCAACTGCTCCTGTGACATACCCGCCTGTTTGCGGATAAATTTTAATTTTTCTGCAAATGTCATGCTCGTGACCTCCTTGTTTTGATATACCTATTATAGAAAACTGTACTTTACACCACAAGAAAGTACAGATGACATTCGATATTTTTCTGCTACTTTGCGTGGCATTTGCGTATTTTTTGCTCTTTGTCTGATTCTGTGATAACTGTTACCCGTAAATCCTTTGCTTCAATTAAACTTTTCTGCTTGCACTTCGGACAGTAGAGGGGAAATTTTTTCAGCTCTGTATCTTTCCGCATTTATACCCTTGTTTTGTTTCCGCAGACAGGGTAACGTATCCCTTCCGTTCTATTGCTCATACCCATACGATACTTCGCTAATCACCCCGTCAAAGTAGACAAAATCGCCATCGGGATACTTCCAAACAGCTTGAAATTTAGACGGATATTTTATGCCACTTGCAACAGTCTGATATTCGCCGCACAAAGCAGACCAAGGAACATACTCCATACTCTCGTCGGTTCCTGTAACAGCCCTGTCATTTGTGGTAAATGAAATCATTTCGTACTGTTCATTAAAAGTAAAGATACCGCTTGCCGTTTGCCCTTCATAACTGATCGTTGCCTGCACTTCAAAATCATTTATTTCTTCTAAAGTGATATATTGTTGTAATAGAATAGCAGGGGCAAATAAACTTTCTGCAAGAAAGGTCGCCAAACACGCTTTATCCATATCTGCACCTGTCTGGTCGAAAAGGGTAATCGCTTTGGCAATCACACCTTTCATACCCCCTGTGCCGTTTTGGTAATAATCATATCCCTCAAAAGGAATACCAAACATGCTGCTGTCAATGAGTGCCATTCTGCAAGGCTCATTTATAAAATTGTACTGCGTATAGTCGATTGTCAGAGTAGGACAGTTTTTGCCCTGTGAGAAATCAACATTATTGTATTCCATTTTCAGATAAGACATTTTAGGTGTTCCGATATACCCGCAGCCTTGAATGTATTTTTGAATAGCAACAGGTAAACTGCTGAAATCTTCTTCCGTAAAAACTTCATTATTTGTATGTAACTGATTTTCAGACATAAGAGCGCCAATGTCATTCTGAAAATCTCTTTTAACGGGAGAGTACGGAACGTGAAACCATATCAAAATTATTCCAATAAGCACAAATAATACACCAATTAGAATAAACATTTTTCTCTTCCTCGATTTCCATTTCATTATTCAAGTTCCCCCGCATAGTTTTCCATTCGTCTCACATCTGTACATTGTATTTTGATTGAGAGGATTACAGTTCGGATTTTATCCAATCCAACAACGCATTCAGATATGTCTTATCTGTCCAATCGCAGCTTTGCCCGACCGCACACATCAACGCTTTTTCCCACGGTGCATATGTTGCGGGGTCTTTTTTCGTAACAATTTTTTGGAGCATTTTGCACATTGTTCTGTCAGCAAATGACATCTTTTCCTCGTTCCACGCGCCACGACCATAAAAGCAAGAAATATTACTTAAATTTCCACTGAAATTGTGTTCATAGACTTGCTTAAAAGCCTGTTCATCAAACGGCGAAGCACCAACACAGAAAACTGCTATGCGTTTGTTTTCTAACTGTTCAATGTGCTTTTTCAAAAACGTTAGTCCCGCTATCCCCGAAGCGTAAATGCCACCTGCTAAAATAACAATGTCATATTTGGCGAGGTCTTTTATGTCCGCTTTCTTGATTTCCAAACAAGAAAAATTGGTGGTTTCGGTAAGCCAATCGACATATTTTTTTGTTGCACCATATTTTGATTGATATAAAACTATGCCGTTCACTTAAACTTCCTCCTTTTGCTTCTGAAACGCTTCTTCCAAGTGCTTAATTCCGTTCATCATCTTAATTGACAATGAATAATAAATGTCGATTTCATCTTCGGTAAATTCGCTGAAAACAGCTTCGTGAACAAATCTCCCCTTCGCTGTATTCTCTTTACTGAATTGTTTGCCTTTTTCAGTATAAGAAATGCACAGACTCCTTGCGTCTTCCTCTGATTTTTCAAGTCTGATATAGCCCTCTTGTTCAAGTGGGCGCGCTAACTGTTTTACATTTTGACGAGAGCAACCCATAGCTTTCGCTACCGTTGACAAATCAGGCGGCGTATCAAATGCTTTAAGAACAGACATTAAAAGCCATTGTTTGCATGACATCTCGTTATATCGGTCAAAAATTGAATGAAGCAGGTTTTCTTGAATGAACACTCCCGCAAACAGAAGATTTTTCTTCCATTGCAGATTTTTACCCATTTTTTCATATTCCATTTTGTATTCTCCTATAATGCGTAACAAGTTACTATTGTGCATTATAGTAACTTATTACGCATTTGTCAAGAGCACCTTAAATTTGTTTTCACTAAAGAAACATTTCAGCTTTTTAATCTCTGCAAGCAAGAGATTAAAAAATCGTTTCCTAAGAGCTGTCACTTCTGTAAAATATAATGAAAGCATTACGCAGGTACAAGGTGGTGAGCTTATGGACGAAAGAAACAACGATCTTTGATTTCGACTTAACGCCGATAGGGCAGGCGCCCGCAAAGCCAGAGGAATGACGAGGGAAGAACTGTCGGGGATAATCGGCTACGCTCAGACACATACAGTCCATCGTTTTCGATGGACTGTATCCGAGCATCGAGCTGTTTATTCAGCTTATCATGATGTTCGGTGTGTTAGAAAAGCGGTGCGGGGTCATCCCCACGCACCGCTGAACATTAAATTATTTCTCCCATTTTCTTCGATAGATTTTCTTTTTCATCACCAGAAGCACCCCAACCAGGCAGATCAGGGAAACCACCATCACTGAAATCCAGAGAGTTACATTGCTGTTATCTCCCGTCTGTGGGATACCGCTATTCGGCTTAGTGGAATTTCCTGTCTGTGGGCTACCGTTGTTTGGCTTACCAGAATTTCCTGTGTTACCGCTGAGCACCGGGATATCTACAGTATCTTTCTTGTAATGGCAAACGCTGCACTCCTCATGCTTGCTGCCCTTTTGGGTAGCGGTTGATTCTTTGTCAATGACCCATGTAAAGGTATGTGTCCCTTCATCTGCCTTGCTTCCGCAATCGCACTCACACCAGTGGCCATTTGCATCAGATTTCCATTTGCCATAACTGTGGGTATGCCTCTCGCTGTAGCCAATTGCAAAAGGACTGAGGGTGGAGGTAATCTTCAGACCGTGTGCAGTTGCCACAAAGTTACTCAGTTCCATAGAACCGTCGGCTTTCTGATGCAGAATTACAAAGTCATAGTTCTGATAATTGGCATCGGTGATACCTGCAGGATAGCCTAAGGTGAAAGTTACCGTCTCATCGTGAACCTCTTCCCAGACAGAGGTGTCTATGAGATCGATGTCCAGTATCCAGAGTTCTTTGCCGCTGAATTTGTCCTTGTATTGGTTCTTAACAGCATCCTTCAGGGACTGTTCATCCGTATTTGTTGCCGCACTTACCACAAGTGTTCTGTTGGAGAGAGCACCCTCTGGGTTCACTTCCGCCGGCTGCTGGCCGATAGCAGGAATTACTGTGCTGTCCTTTACCACATTACAGCTCTTGCAATGAATGGATTTGCTGCCGTCTTCGGTAGTGGTGGGCTGCTTATCTACGGTATATTTCTCATTCCAATCATGGCCGTTGGGGTCAATGTCTTCTGTCTCCGTAACATTGCATACAGTACAAATGCGCTTTTGACTACCTTTATCTGTGCAGTTAGGGGAATTTACAGCTTCCCATTCGCTCCAGGCATGGCCCTTGGCAACAATCTCTGTTGGCTCCTCAATCTCAGTTGTACCATTCTCATCCGAGAACAGCTTATCGCAGACACTGCAATTCCAATAGGATTCATATCCTGCTTCTGTGCAGGTGGATTCCCTGCTTTCCACCATTTCCAGTGTGTGCTGTACGACCAGGGTTCCAGGCTTAAATGTAATCTCGTAATTGTCTCCGGCAGACGCGCCACTGACCACAATGGTATAGCTGCCAGCCGTATTTACGTCCGCATCTGCGCAGGCAACCACGGGCTCCATCGTCAGACTGTCACCATTCACAAGACCAGAAACGGTATAAGTATATGCAGGCAGAACACCGCCCACGCATATTCTTTGATTTTCTGCAGTGATAGTTACAGCCGCAGGTTGAATCACAAGACCACCATAAATTTTGTGATGATAGGCGGCGGTGTCATTAGTCTCCTCCTTGCCCACCGTCACGTCATAGCTACCTGCATCTGTGGGGGATTTCACAGCTACCCCATTCTGCTCGTAGGTAACGGTAAATCCATTGTCCACAGTAAAACTCTGGGTCTGACCGTTGTAGGTCTTAGTCTGGACATTTACATCGGGATTCAAGACTCCTTTGGTTGTCCAAACGGCATACAATGTAACAGTCCCATTATTCTCAGCAACTAGATTCATCAATTGATCGCAGTCAGAGTATTGCACACTTGCTCCGTCCGGATTAGTTGTCCAGCCTGCAAAGTTATATCCCGACTTAGAGTATGTACAGGAGGGTAAAATAGCAGGCTTGTCATAGGTGGCTGTCATTGAGTTCATAGTGCCTTGGCCATCTTTAGCGTCAAAACTGATGGTGTAGGTATTGGGCTTCCATTGGGCATACAATGTTGTACCATTATAAACATTGGAAGCTAAAGCCGTACTTTCATAAGTCGTTCCGCTGCCGTCCGCCTCTGTATTCCAGGAGGAAAATGTATAGCCAGTTTTGGTAAAGGTATTGTTTGACAGAGTCGTCTGTGAATCTCCTTCTGTGACCTGTTGTGCGCTCATGGAGCCGGAACCGCCATTAGCATCAAAAGCGATGCTGTAGTTCCATTTTGCATAATAGGTTTTACCGATTTCCACAGAACTAACGGCACTGCCAGTAAAAGAAGAAGATTCATACCAGCCGTCGAAGGTAAATCCTTGTCTAACCGGATCAACAAGTGTCTTTTCTTTAAATTCAGTATGAGGTACGATACCACCATTTGTGATCAAATAAATCGGTTCATATGTTCCGCTATAACTCAGGTTATTTTTGACCGTTTCAGAAGGAAGATAGATCATACAGCCGCGTGTGACATTTTGAGTACAACCTACGATAGAGGCCGTCTCTGAAACCGCCGAGAGGTTGATAGCATTTTTGCAGGATAGATAAAAAGCATTATTACCAATGCTGGTCACTGTAGAAGGAACGGTGACAGACTCCATTCCGGACTGCTGGAATGCGGTCGCTGAAATTGTCTCCAGGCCTTCGGGCAGCGCAATGGATTTAATATTCGCGAGGGCGCCGGTCCTGCCAAACACATTTGACCCAATACTTTTAAGTGCGCTGCCTTCAGCAAAAGTCACGCTCGAAAAAGTATGACTGCCGGTTCTCTGCAGAAAAGCATTATCCCCAATGGAGACCACAGACGCAGGGATTTGAATGGATGTAAGATGCACGTCATAAAAAGCATTGGGGCCAATTTCCTCCAACCCCTCCGGCAGGGTCACTTCTGTAATTTTGCAGTTGGTAAACGCATTATTTGTAATCGTCTTCAAGTGAGAGCCACTTTCAAAGGTGACCTTGGAAATGGCACAGCCCCAGAAAGTTGCGCTCAGAGTTTCTATCTCGGCGGGAATCGTAACCTGGCCAATCATTGCACTACAGCTTTGAAATGCCCCTGCTCCGATTTCAGTAACAGACACAGGTATTATTTCATGTGTCGCAGATTGCTCAGGATTATTGAAATACTGCAGGGAAACGCAGCCGCCAAATGCAGCTGACCCGATTGTCAAGAGACTTTCTGGCTTCTGGAAGGTTACGCTTACAAGACTCCTACAGTTAAAAAACGCCCCTTGCCCAATCTCAGTTAAGGACGCAGGAAACTCAATGTTATCCAACTGATTCAAACTATAGAAAGCTTGCATTTTAATCTGCTTTAGTCTGCTTTCGCCTTCAAAGGTGACTGTTTTCACTCCGCTACACCATACAAAGGCATTCGAGCCCACAATCGTAATGTCTTTACCGATTATGATTTCTGTAATTTTGGACTGATATGTCGGTAAAGCGGTACACCATGGTGCTGTTCCTGCCTCAGCATAATCTGCCATGGCACCGGTGCCGGAAATGGTGAGCGTATAGGTAGGATTCTCATTGTTACTATTATTCACGGTCAGCGCCCAAGAAACATTATCGCTTTCCGTAGCGCCGCAGGAACCAGAGGTAGCGAGTTCTGCCGCCAGCAGAACGCCCTCCACACTTACGGGCTCTATCATTTCATCAGCCTCATATGAGCTGTCCTCATCACCGTCTGCCGGCTCTGTCATAAGCGTTTCCGTTGGATTCGCAGGCGGCTTTTCCGTAGGTTCCGCAATAGATTCCGTATCCGGCTCTGCAGTAGATTCCGTTTCGGATTCTGCAACAGCGCACACTTCTCCATGCCCTGCCTCCAGCGTGCAGCCTTCGGTGACAGTGCATCGCTCCGCCGGTGTGCTCTCGGTTTCTTCTGCAAAGGCCACAGTGGGGAGCATACTCAGCAGCATAGCGGCCGACAGCAAAATAGCCAGCAGTCTGCTCTTTTTTGCTTGTTTCATAATCTTTACCTCTTTTCATGGTTTTCTGCAAATTGATTCAGCATGCACCCAACTAAATATTGCTTCGCTTGTTCTGGTGCCGTGAAGGATTGACTCTGTCCGGTCAAATAGGAAACCGTATCTTCCCATTCCCGCAGGCTAAATTCCTGCGCATTGATTTCATGCAGGTGGTGAGGCATGATCATATTTGTTCCCGTTTTCGCCAGATCAGACAAATACATACATCCGCTTTTGGCCGCCAAAATATCCAGCAGCCCTATCGTGCCAGTTTTCATTCCATTCATAACTCACCTCCTTGCCATACAATTTTCCGACTCGCCTTCTTTAAACATGCGGCTCGATACCACAGACTAACTCATCTGTGGTTGCATTTCTAAGGACAATATAAAGCAAAACCACAGACTAACTCATCTGTGGTAAATTGGGTATGGCCGCAGTCGGTAGATTTAGGAAGAAAAGGGAAAAAGGCGACTTGCTTTGTCCGCAAATCGCCTCACTTGACCACAACAAGAAAGCCTGCAAATAAAACAGCAGATGCAGGCTTTCTTGTCATGCACAAATATCGTTTTATGTGGGATTTCCCCCTTACTTTTGCTATGTATCACTTGAAAATATGGGGATTTTACGCTATACTATAAATGCTTGTAACGTGCTTCACGATACAGGTGTGATAATGTTTACCACAGATGAGTTAGTCTGTGGTTTTTTTATAAAATGAGCCTCATTTTATTCAAGATCCGCTCGTGAGCTGTAGCGCTGGCCGCCACATAGATTCGCGTAGTTTCAATACGGCTGTGGCCGAGGATATCCGCCAAATGGGCCAGGTTCTTCTCTATGGCGTAAAAGCTGCGGGCGAATAAATGCCGCAGGTTGTGAGGGAAAACCTTACGGGAGTCCACTCTGGCGCTGGCGCAGAGCTTTTTCATATCATGGCAGATGTTTGTCCGGTCCAGGGGCTTTCCACTTCTGGTGCGAAAAATGTGGCCCTCGTTTATGCCCAGCTCTTTTGCGTATTTTAATAGCCTGGTACGCAGCTCCTTTTGCAGAAGAACCGTGCGGTTTTTTCCTTTCATGCAGATTTCCGCCCGCCCGGTTTGGGCCGCCTCCACCGTAATATGCTGCAGCTCGCTGACCCGGATGCCTGTACCGCAAATGGTCAGCATGACCAGGTATAACCGCTCATTTCCTTTGGCTTGAGCTGCCGCCAAGAGCTGTTTGTATTCCGCTTCAGACAGTTCCCGCGTCTCATCCAGAAACGCTTTCCTCTGTACCTTTAAGAGTTTTATCTTGCAGTCCTGCCACCCGCAGAACTCCAGAAACGCATTGATGGACGACAGTGCGCCGTTGACTGTCTGGGCCTTCACCTGGCTTTGCAGTATCTTCCGGTATTCCAAAAGCCGGGACTTCGTAAGTCCTTCTCCGCTCAAATACTCCGCCAGTTTACGCACCGCACGAAGATATTTGTTTACAGTTGCTTTGGATTTCTCATTTAGATACAGGCTTTCTTCAAACGCCTGTATTTTTTCTACAGTCAATTGATTCATGATCATAAACCTCCTGTATATCATTTTTTATCATTTTACCCACAAACATACAGGAGATTACGATACTCTATAAAATGTAAAGCACCTTATGCCACTTGCCCCAATAAACTTACAATCTTTTACTTCCTCAAGCTATCACTAGGCAATGCAAAAATCAAAATATGTATCCGGGTATGGCTCGTCTGCCAAGACATAATGCCACCATTCATATCGGTAGGCTTCAAATCCGCTGCGCTCCATGATATCACGCAGGCGCTCACGGTTTCCGGCCTCCTCTTCGCTCAGACCACTGGCGGCATGATGCGACCGTACATCCATAAAGTCGAAATCTCCGCCCATTGGCACAAGCATACCCGTGTCCAAACGAAAAATCGTGAGATCAATCGCGCTCCCGCGACTGTGGCTGGACTGAGAAGCCACATACCCTTTCGTGATCATCTCGTTCCTTTTGATATTTGGGTAGTAACGCTTTTTCGTCAGATTGTTCTCCGGCAGGGAAGCCCAAGTCAAAAAGCAGTCCACTGCACACTGGGGACGGTAGCCGTCCCATAAGAGCAGACCGTATCCCAGTTTCTCCGCCGCCTTCTGTGCCTTACGTAAAGCGGCACCAAGCTCTTTCGTTCCCACAATGCGGTTTACCTCGTATCCGTCTACCGGTTTCCCGGTGAAATTGTCCCATGTGGCATATTTGGCATCCCACCGGATGCCCGGCAGCATTTCATCCAAAAAGACAAAGTTCTTTTCCATGATGGTTACCTCCTAAGTGAAAGTCCAATCAAGCGGTCCAATATTTCAGAAAGCGTAAACCCTGCTGCTGTCATCATGCGTGGATAACGGCTATAGGAAGTAAATCCAGGCATGGTGTTCACTTCATTCAGGACAATGCTTCCATCCTCCCGTAAAAACAAATCAATGCGGGCCAGACCTCTGCAGCCAAGTACCCGGTAAATCTTCTTCGCCGTTTCCTGAATCTGCTCCCTAACTTCATCCGGCAGGGCGGCTGGAACTCTAATCACAGCATTTTCAGACCCCTTTTCCGGCTGTGCTTCCTGATGGATCTTAAAAAACCCGTGTTTCAATTCAATCTGATCGACCTCGCCGGTGATGAGATCGTTTCCGTTTCCCAGTATGGCACATCCTACCTCACTCCCGGAAACGGCCTCCTCAACCAATATTTTGCTGTCATACTTACCCGCCTCTGTGACCGCTGCCTGCAGTTCCTCTGCCCGGCATACCTTATTCACGCCAAAAGAGGAGCCGGAACGGGCAGGCTTTACAAAGACCGGATACGAGAGCGTCTCTGCTTCCAGGCTGTCCCCCTTTTGTAGAACTCGAAACCCAGGTACCTCAATTCCCGCATTTTTCACAACCATATAAGCGAGCGACTTATCCATACAGATTACAGAACTTTGAATGTCGCATCCCACATAAGGAATGCCGGACAGCTCAAGCAGACCCTGTATGGTTCCGTCCTCGCCAAATTTTCCATGAATCATCGGAAGCACCACGTCTACAGGCTGGCTCTCATATCCGCCGTCCTTTTGTATCAGCAGGCCATGGATCCTTCTGTCCGGAGAAATCACAGCCGGGTATCCCGCATAGTTCTCCCAGTCCCGGCAGGGCTTATCGCATAGTTTCCATGCGCCGGATTTTGTGATTCCAATATAAAACGGCTGGTATTTTTCCTTGTTTATATTTGCTGCAACCTCCATCGCAGATTTCACTGAAACATCATGTTCCTCTGAGCAGCCTCCAAACAGGACTGCAATTTTAAGCTTATACATTTCCAAGACTCCTTTCAAAATTCAGACAATTTCGGATGGTATTGCTCACGGTATCGACCAGTACCCGATCCGTATGATAGGCCGTATGCGGCGTAACAATGACATTGGGCATTTTCTGCAAAACGGAGAGGTAAGGATGCCCTATCGTTTTTTGTGTGCATTCATGGTAAAAGATGCCTTCTTCCCCTTCCAGGACATCTAAGGCGGCTCCGCCGATTTTTTGTTCTTTCAGCGCAGCAACCAGTGCAGCCGTATCCACTAAAGCCCCCCGTGCCGTGTTGATCAGAAGTGCCTCCCTCTTCATCATCTCTAGCTGCTCGCGCCCAATCATATGGCGGGTATCCTCTGCCAGAGGCACATGCAGCGTAACAATGTCGCTGCTCTTCAATAATTCACAAAACGAAACATAATTTGCTCCGGCTTTGTGAGTTCGGTCATAGGCCAACACCTTGCAGCCGAATCCCTCCAGGCGTTCCATGACTGCCTGTCCGATTCGTCCGGTTCCCAGGACGCCAACCGTCAAATCCTGCAGTTCTTTTCCACGGCAGTCATTCAGACAATAATTCTGCTTCTGGGTTCCTCGTAGAACCGACTTTGTGCCGCGCAGCAGCATGAGCATCAGCATGACGGTATAATCGGCCACGCTTCCCGGTGAGTATGCCACTGTGCCAACAGCCATACCCAACTGACCTGCAGCCTGTATATCAATATGGTTGAATCCAATGCTCCGGGTACTGATGTATTTCACTCCTGCGTGTTTCAGCGCAAGGAGAAGCTGCTCCGACAGCTCCGCCTTATGGCTTACGCTGACACACTGGCATCCGTCCGCTAATTTTGCATTGTGCTCTGATACGACATCTTCGATGAGCGAAACTGTGACGCCATACTCAGATGAAAGTTTACGGAATACCGCCGCTTCATCCCGCTCACACCCAAAAACCGTAATATCTATTTTTTCCTGCATTCGTTTCCTCCTTAACATTTCACTGGGCCTTGATTTTATCCAAAATGGCAACGCTGTCCTGAAACCTGCTTTCTTTCGTAGAGCCCATGACTACGCAAATATAGGTTTCTCCGTCAATCACTGCCGCAGAGACCACACAGGCGCCGCCAAGGCTGCTGGTCCCTGTTTTCAGTCCGATGACCTCCGGACGGTAATAGGGACTGTTCGGATCAAGAAGCTCATTGGAATTGTTGTAAGTGACCTCCCTGCCGTTCGGCCATTTTTCATACGACGTATTGCTCGCCACAATTTCTGAAATAATGGGATCCTCCAAACATGCCTTTGCAATGATGGCAAGATCATAGGCCGTGGTATACTGCCCCTCGGCATCATACCCATCCGGAACCACAAAATTCGAGTCTGTAACACCAATTGCCCTGGCCTTCTCATTTACCTTATCCATGAATATCTGAATGGCCTGCTGATTGGACAGGCTGTTATCGCCTGCAATAACCTTTCCGGTATTGACTGCAAGGGTATAAGCTGCATCATTGCCGGACGGAAGCATCAGGGCAATCAGGAGCTGCCTGACAGTCAGGGTATCGCCTTTCATAAGCCATGCGGTTGACGAATCACTATGGATCATTTCAATCTCTGCACCGACTCTCATCTCCTCCTCCGGAGAACAATATTCAAGCACGGTCAACGCCGTAATCATCTTTGCTGTACTGGCCGGCGCAATTCTGTCCGTGCCGTTTTTTTGATACAATAACGCATCGGTGTCTTTATTCATCACAATGGCATTTGCTGCTATGATGTTCAGGTCAATCGCATTCGCCCGGTTGGATATGGCTGGCTCCGAAATCGGAGACTCATCCTCACTCTGACCGTCGGCCAAAAATGAATAGTCCTTGCCTGTCTTTGTATTTTCTTTGGATGGAAGAACCGGATCTTTACTCTCTCTGAGAAAATACACAGCTCCAAAAATTACACAGACTATGAGCAGACCGAGCATGGCACATGCTGCTCTGTAAAAAAACAATTTTTTTCTTTTGTCTTTTCTGCGATTCCTTCCATACTGGTTTTCATTGTTATTTTGACGTTCCACGTTTCTCTTAACTCCTTTCCACATACAAAAAAATCGCTCCCCCTGATATAAAGAATACCAAAATGGAGCGATTTATTTTTTCGCATTATTTTATGGATAACACACGGTTTATCTCGGAATTTCTTACGATTTTCCTACGGTGGGCAATGTAACCTCAAAACTGGTGATACCGTTTTCGCTGCGGGCAGTGATCTGTCCATGGTGCAGTTCCACAATCTCCCTTGCAATCGCAAGTCCCAGACCGGCTCCGCCGGTGCTTGAGCTTCGCGACATATCAAGGCGATAAAACTGCTCAAAGATTCTTTCTAACCTTTCCCGCGGAATCGTATCCCCTTCGTTTATGATTTTGATGAGCACATGATCTTCCGCCTGCCTGGCATTCACCTGAATGGTGGTGTTCTCATAACAGTAGCTGACGGCATTTCTCAGCAGATTATCAAACACTCTCTGCAGCTTGTTGGCATCACAGGACAGCAGCATGTCCGGCTGAATATCAAATTCACATTTGAGATTTTTCCCGGCCAGCATCGGCTTAAACTCGTGCCCCAGCTGTTCCAGCATCATCGTCAGATTGATTTTGCTGTACACAAGCGTGATGTTTGAAAGATTAAACCTCGTAATTTCAAAAAACTCATTGATCAGCTCTTCCAGACGTTCCGCCTTATCCAGTGAAATGGACAGATATTTTTCCCGGAGTTCCTCGGAGATCTGCTTCTCATCCCTTAACAGGTTCAAATACCCTATGACCGATGAAAGCGGGGTCTTCAAGTCATGAGCCAGGTACATGACAAGGTCGTTTTTCCGCTGTTCCGCAAGCTCGGCGTCTGTTTTCCGCTTCGTCAGGGTATGCCGTATGGAATTGATTTTCCTTTCGGTCGAAGCCAGTTCCGGAGGCAGGGCGATATCATTGGTATCTTCATGCACCAGTGTATCAATCCCCCGGTTGATCTCCTTAAAATACTTTGAGATGCTGTCCAGATAACGACGAAAAATAACGAAAAACACACCCATGACGGCGATCAGGAAAAGCCATATCTCATACGCCTTAAAGGTTCTCAGGTAAACAGCCACCGCTTCATCCCGGTCATGATAAATGAAACGGTCCAATATGGCTACCACCACATTTGCAAAATTATCCTTTAAGACGAACAGATAAACCACCGATATAATCAGAATGGAGCACGCCATCATCAGCAGTATTTTAACGGACAGTCTGTTTTTAAAAAGTAAATAGTCATCCTCATAACTGGTCATATTTTTATTTTTCAATGGTATATCCAACTCCCCACACGGTTTTTATGAACTTCGGGTTTCTTGACGGTTCCTTCATTTTCTCTCTGAGACGCCCAATATGCGCCATCACGGTATTATTGCTGTCAAAATACCGCTCGCCCCATACTGCCTCGAATAATTCCTCCGTAGAAACTACCGTTCCCTGACGCTCGCACAGATACCAAAGGATCGAAAATTCCGTTGGTGTCAGTTGAATTTCCTTTCCAAACAAGATACACTTATGGCTGCTCTTGCTGATTGTCATCCCCCGGATATCGTATTCCGTGCGTTCAGCCTCCTGCTTTATGCAGGGCTGCTTGTACCGCATGTACTGCCTTAACTGCGCCTTTACTCTCGCAACCACTTCCAGCGGGTTAAATGGCTTCGTAATATAAT